>Ga0208666_1001287_pt1 | contig 11237 bp, 21 predicted proteins | sample 5B_taG_FD_184078 | JGI IMG/M metagenome (GOLD analysis project Ga0208666, IMG submission 184078) | Marine viral communities from the Subarctic Pacific Ocean - 5B_ETSP_OMZ_AT15132_CsCl metaG (SPAdes) (version 2) | ecosystem: Environmental > Aquatic > Marine > Oceanic | place: Pacific Ocean...
GAACGGTAATTCCTCATACATGATCTTAATACGAGAAATAACTTCTTTAGCTTCAGCATCTCCCTTAGAAAGAACAGCAACTCTCTTATTTGTACCAAAGATGCAAAAGTGCAAAGCATAAGCAGCCATCAGGGTCGTGCAACCTGCCTGCCTAAACTTACGTAGAATTGTGAGCCTATAGTCCTGAAACTCGTCTAGAATACGGGCTTGAAACGGGTAAAGTTTAAAGTTGACAAGACCCCGCATCGGGTGTACAACTTTTATATAATTATTTGTAAAATATTCGCAATCGTTGGAACATTTCTTAAATTCTTCTGCGATCCGCTCAAGATCTTCACTATTATTATTCATGATTTACTTTTCTGTCTGTACTAGACAAGATAAACAACCAAAGTCCTTAGATAAGCTAGTTAAGTATTGTAACTCAGATGAAGCTTTAAGAATTCAAGTTGCTTATGATGCTAAATCTATTTATGAAGGACACAAAGAGAACATCGAGTTGTTCAAGAGAATGCCTCTTGAATCTAATGATATTATAGTGTTATGTCATGATGACTTAGAAATACTTTCTAAGCCCGAAGATTTAGTTGAAAACTTACGTGTTGCCAGGAAGCCTAACGTTGGCTTTGTAGGGCTTGCAGGTTCGTGCTATCTCCCCCGAGATGGAGGTTGGTGGAATGCTAGAAATACTGGGGACGCTAGAGGCTTTGTCTTCCAGGGATCAAACCATGAAACCATGACTCCAAATTACTTCGGTAAAAGTGGTCAGGTAGTAGTTCTAGATGGTTGTTTTATGGCAATCACTTATGGGAATCTACAAAAGATTGGACTAGAGCAACCAGAGTATCTAGAGACTGGGTGGGACTTCTACGATATCCACCTTACGTACAAAGCACATTTAGATGGATTTTCTAACTATGTTGTTCCTATCATTGCAATGCACGAATCTCCTGGTATGATGAGAGATGGGTGGTTTGCTGCCAAGGAAAAGTTCCAAAGGCACCATGCATCGACAATACATCACGCCAAGTTACCTACAGATAAAACTCACGGATTACCTTAATGGAATATTTAGTAAGCGTTTTAGTTTGGATCATGGCCGTTTACGGCATGAGCACCATTATTGTAACTTCAACAATCATGGAGCCAGTGCGGAAGTTTGTTACCAAAAACGTACCCCCACTTGGTAAGCTTATCAACTGTATGTTGTGTACAGCATTTTGGGCAGGCGTTTTCTGGAGTATGTTGTACTGGAATCCTTTCTCAAAGGCAGAAGGCAACGTGTTCTTACACGCCCTTTTCTCAGGCTGCTTTGGATCTGCTACTACTTGGCTTATCTACCTTAAGTTCTTCCCTTTGATGCAAGGTAAGTGAAAAGTAGTCAACATCCGCCAGCGCAGTTAGTGACGGGTCTCAAACCAAATTTCATTTTCAACAGCATGGCACACTCCTTGTATATTTACTAGTATAGGAGAAAATTATGATTAAGTTTATGAAACTTGTTACGCTTGCGTTACTCAGTGTTACGCTACATGCACACGGTGGTCAATACCGTGGCCCTGGAGACGTTGTTCCTCCAGGAGGTGGTGGAGGAAGAGGTGGAAGACCTACGACCCCTGGTGGCCCTTCTGGGCCGTCTACAGGCCGTCCTAGTGGTCCTACTGCCCCAACCCCACAAGGCCCCGTTACAGGAGGTCCTAGGAGCCCTAGAGGCGGTCCTCCAGGCGGACCTACGACGGGTGGTAGAGGATATAGGCCAATGGTAGATCTTACTGGCTGGCAGTTTTGGTGGGAGTTCAATAAGGATCCTTTCCTAAAGCTTAGAGAAGCTATCCTAGAAGGCCCTCCTCAAACAGGTGACGATTCTTTCTACTTAGGAAACACTCGTAGACGCGCAAAAAATTACCTTGCATTAACTGACAAAGATAAGTTGAATGTTCTTGCAACTCTTAAGCGTGCAATGGATTCAACCAACAATGTAGATATTATTACTGCTTGTATGATCGCTATGGCAAAGGTAGGTAAGAACCATCCAGACTTTAAACTTCTTGATGTGTTCAAACCGCACCTCGCATCTAACAACCAAGAAGTTAGAGAGACGGCGGCACTCGCATTAGGTATCGCAGCACTAGGAAAATAATATGGAATCCTTTGGCATTATCGTCGATTGTGTTACAATGACGTTTGTCACTTGCAGCTTTGTCGTTCTTCTTGAGATAGCTAATCGTCTTAAGTCGAACGACAACCGCTTCGATAAGATATACGAGAAAAGCACATGTCCACCAAAGAGCAAATCAAAAAACTCATTCTGGAAACGCTTAGGCAAGATGTTTCGAGAAAAGCTCTCACCTTTATTGCAAAGACTAAAAAGCCGGAAGAAGTAGAGTATGATCTAATTGCTGTTCGCAATGTATCTTATCTCTTCACGCCAAGAGAATACGAGAGACTTGCGAAAGATTGGGAGTTTGCTACGGGCGATAAAATTCCAGTGACATTGGAAGAGGCTTTAGATCATATGGAAAGCATTCAGGGTCGATAAGGGCTTTTGCCTCTTGCTCTTCTCTTAACATCAGTGGGGTTCGGAGCGTCTTTAGGAGCCCTTTCATATTCAGGCTCGCGTGTCGAACCAGTTCCTTGGCCTCTTCGATAATATTTACCAAAGCGATCCCCGGCCTTATCCATGGTCTTTGCTATATCATATCCGTGTTTTCCTGCCGCTATCCCTTGTCGAGCCGCTGTCCTTCCTTGTATTCTATTTGCTTGGGCTCTCTTTTTAGCAAGGACGCTTGGATCTGTCTCACCGGATGCTACAGACTGTTTTAACCTCTTCATGTACCTACCAGTCATAGCGCCTGTCTGAGTTGGGCTCTGACCAGTTCTTAAACCTTCGTCCAATCCTTCTAATACTCTCTCGGCTAATGCGAGACGCGCTTTTTGTACTTTACTTGCCATGCAATTATATATGACGCAACGGGACTCCTAAAAGTATATGATTCTTTTTTATGGGACTCCTAAAGGTTTTTGGGTCCCCTTTTAAATTCATGAGACACAAGGTATGGGGCGGAGGCGACGCATCGTTCCATCGGAGTCCCGTAAGATTTTCCGGTACCATGCTAAAGAAAGGTGGTTGACGGTGTCGATAGTATGTGTATAATGGTAAACATGCGATTCATTGCTGCTCTCCTCCTCTGCCTCACTTGCATTGCTCAGGACAAGGCCCACGATGCCATTCTGCAAAAGGACGGCATCCGTAACGCCCTCCTCTACGATCAGGCCATCAAGGCCAACATTCGGCCCGAGATGCGTAGGGAGCTTGCTCCTATCGTTGCTGCCATTCGGTATGCAGAGAATGGTCGCCCAGGGCTTGAATATGGGTGCCTGAGCAAGTATGCTAAGGATCGTGGGTATCGCCGTCAGGCTGGCGAGTGTGCCTGCACTGTTCAGAAAAACTACGACCGTTGGGTTAAGGCTGGTAAGCATGGTAAGTTCATTCATTTTCTGGGGCGTGTTTATTGCCCTGTTGGCGCAAAGAATGACCCCAAGGGACTGAACGTCCACTGGATTCGGAACGTCACCAAGTTCGTAAGTCGCTTCAAATAGGGCACTTATGATCGGGCGGGCCGCCCCGACGGCCCTAAACCCTTTACTGACAGGCACTTACGTCAATTAAAAAAACATGGGATGGCTGGTTGACGGCTCCCCAGAATAGGTATAATTGAAAACATGAAGAGCAAGAGCGAACTTCTCGCCATCGTCCAGGGCATCCGCCCGAAGCTGGACGTCCCTCGTATGCGGGACATCGTGTCCGAAATGGAGCTTGAGGATCAGGGAGACATCTACTCTCGCATCAACATGCAGCTAACGGCCAAGCACTGGGGTCTGACCGTCGCTGAACTCTACTACCTGATCGACCCCATCCGAGCATAATGAATAACCCCTTCGAACGTCTGGTTGAGCTTCTTACGGAAATGGTAGACAAGGTAGAGGAGGACCGAAATAATGAAACTAAGTGAGCTACAAGAGCGCCTGAGCTACGCCTACCAGATGGACCTGGAACATGGTGTGGCCTGGATAAACGAACAAGAGGGAGCGAAGTTCAAAAAGAACTACCCTGGCATTCATGAGATGCTGGCTCTGATTTTTGACCTTGAAACCATCGACCCCGAGGAGTAAGATACAAGCATGGACGTAAAGACACTACAGCAGGCAATCAATGTTGCCATCAAGTTAGACCTCAAGGACGCGAAAGCAAATCTGGATCTGAACACGCAGCAGCACGCCAGAGCATTTGGTATGCTTTCCCCCAACCTTGCCAAGGTTCTCGTAGCCATTGGCAAGCTCAACGTAGACAAGATTCAAGCGGAGATGAACTGATGGGACTAGACATGTACCTTAGGCTCAAAGAGCATTCCAAGTGTAACGTAAAGGGATTTGGTGGTGATGGTGATACCTACTATCGAGACCCCAAAGATTGGGTGTGCGTATCTAAGGAATATGCTGTATGCGATTGGCGTAAGGCTAACCACATCCACGAGTGGTTCGTTAAGAACGTGCAGGATGGCAACGATGATTGTGGTGAGTATGAGGTGAAGCCTGATCATCTGCACACTCTCCGTGCGGATTGCATGTTTGCTCTGGATTCTTGGAATCGGGGCGAGTATAAGGTCTGCCATGATGTGATGCCTACCGCCAGTGGCTTTTTCTTTGGCTCTACTGAATATGACGAGTATTACGCGGACGAACTGCGACGGACTATCCAAGTCTGCTCTAGTCTGATTTTCCACCTGGAGGCTAACGATAGCCTGTGGAGCCAAGCCTACTACCAATCTTCCTGGTAACCTTTTAGAGGAGAATCCGATGTCGATAACTGACAAGATCCCGAGCGAGTACGTTACTTCTGAGCAGTTTATGGAGTTGATGGATGACCAGGATGCCCCCTGGCGTGAGACGAAGCCTTGGGCTCGTCCTTCGATCTACTTCCGAAATAAGTTCATTGAAAGGTGCCGAGAGTTAGGGTTTCGAGAGTTCCGAGTTCGTGGTACTGGGGTTGGAGCGGGTAACCAAACCATCCTATGGCTCAAGGAAGAGCTTTGGAACTACTACATCAACAATGAGGCATGGTGGCCTGTGATCATTGAAGAGGTCAAAGAGGCAGGGGCGTAAGTCCCTTGCCCGCAAGGCTTTACGGCGGAGCGGGCCGCCCCGCGAGCCCTAAGTCCTTTATTTACAGACACTTACGACGATTGAATAAAAACACGGTTCCCTAGTTGACAGCCCCTGAGAATAGGTATAATTGATAACATGGTTCACAAGAACAGCAACGCAAAGGTCACCGTCTGGCAGCGTGGTTTCAAGTACACGCTGACCAACGGCTACACCCTGTCGGTGGCATTTGGCCCTGGCAACTACTGCGACAACAAAAACAAGCCGTTGTTTGAGGACGAGTCTTGGTATGAGTCTTCAGACTTCGAGGTGGCCGTATTCGAGCCTAACGACGATATCGTGGACCTCGTTCGCACTGGCGATAATGAGTGGACCGATCAGGTCATCGGATGGGTTCCGGCTAGTGCTCTGCCTATGCTGATCTCGGCTCTAAAGTTCTGGGACGTTCGCCCGAAGTTCACGGGTGAGGAGCCCGATCTTCCGGGTGATGTTGCGGCTGCTCGCCGTCGGTCGGTCGAGGAATTCGAGAAGACCCTGCGTGCCCGTTGCAGGATCTTCCGCAACATCTGCGAGGATTACCAGAATAAGGTGACCGAGGAGCAGAAGAAGGAGTCTGCCAGTGTCTAACCGCATTTCTAGGTATTTCGACGAAGATAGGGACCAAGACCTATACGAGGAGATCTGCCAAGCTGGATGGGATGGGATGGTGAATCACACCCTGGAGATCTGGTTCGGTGCTTACCCTGATATCCCTGGGCAGAGCGCGCAAGATCCCGTCGAGGATTTTGGATTTACCACGTTGAATAGTAGAAGGAACTAGGATACAATGAACGGCATGACTGACGAAGAAATTGATTTCACGCTCCGGTGGTATGAGAAGGGTCTCGAAGCCGAAGACATTTTCGAACGATTCAACGAGGCCGTCCCCTACGGTCACATCGTGGATCTCATCTCTTGTTATGAGGACTCGCTAATGGGCGAGGCTAAGGGGGCAGAATTCTATGCATAATCCTAACTGGACCGAAGAACTTTACCAAGGACAACACGCTACCGATGCGCTTCTACACCAGACTTCTTTGCAACTCGCTAAGGCATGGCATAGCTCGCACAAGGACAATTGCCCTTTACATGTGACCGATGACCTGATGAAGGCATATCAAAATGTCCGTCGCTCTATCTACACGCGAGACGAGAATACGGGCAAGCGATTCGGTGCCCGTGCTGCTTGGCACGCGATGCAAGGTGAGTTCCACGATATGCACAAGACCAACCCCAAAACAGGGCTGTCCCGCCAGATCCAATACGACGAGCCTTTTCCGCTCGAAGAACTGTAAACCCCTGTAAATAAAGGGTTTACGGGCGGGCGGGCCGCCCCGACGGCCCTAAGTCCTTTATTGACAGGCACTTACGACGATTGAAGAAAAACACGGATACAGGGGTTGACGGCCCCTCAGAATATGTATAATCGATAGCATGAGCCGCACTCTTACCCCACCCATCAGGGCAGGCCCGACATAACCGGGTGAGCCCTACTCTCGATCAATTTCGAGAAAAACCCAATGGGCACGATTGACACTCCGAAACCGACTGGTATAATAGATCACATGACGAACATCACTGAAGCCTTCGCTACCAAGCCCCACATCACCCGTGCGAACAAGCTGGGCGATAACCGGATGGTCGTCTGCGCTATCTCTGCGGCTACCGGCGTAAAACACGCTATGCCGCTTGAAATCACCGAGGCCCAGGTGTATGATTGGGTCAACGGGGCTAGCATCCAGGATGCGATGCCTCAACTTTCTGCCGAGGGGCGCGAGTTCCTCATGACCGGAATCACACAAGTCGAGTGGGATTCCCTTTTTTCCGAAACTGAAGAGGATTAGTTATGACGATTTCACAAGGCCAGTTTGCTGGCTTCTTTTCCCGCAACATCCGTTGCATCGATTCCACTGGCCAGATCCACCTCTACATGGATCGCCCGAACCAGACTCCGGTCTACTTCGTGATGGTCGGCGGTAAGGTTCGGCACCGTGGCAGCTACAAGCACTGCCGCGAACTGTTCAACCGCTACACGCGGTGGGCTACCGAGGGCGCTGAGAGCTAACTCGGAACACCCTGGGCATGGTGAAAAACTGCCCCTGAGAATTCCCACCGCAGGAAGGTGTGGGGCGGCTCGTACCTTAGTGGTGAAGGCGTGCCAGTAGAACCGCAGGCCCGTGAGATTCGGGCCACCCTAAGTCCCGCCCCTGTAAGCACTTACGGCGTGGCGGGCCGCCCCGTCGGCCCTAAGTCCTTTACTGACAGACACTTACGTCAACCAAAAACTATTGCTTGCAATCTGCGGACACGTTGCTATAATTACGGGCTATGACATCACTCCTCACAACGTCCAACCCTAAGACACAAAAGGGCGTCAAGTATGGTTGGCTCTCGGCCATTATGCACCTTGCACCGTCCCATAGTGCGGGTCTAGGCAACATGTGCCCCGATGCTTCCCCTCAATGTATCCGGTTCTGCCTAAACAAGGCTGGCCGTGGAGGCATCTTTAAGAAGGGCGAAAAGACCAACGCTGTGCAGGAGGCTCGCAAGGCTCGCACCGCTCGCTTTGTCAGTGACCCAGACTTCTCCTTGGATCTGGATAAGGAGATCAACAGCCACGCAAACAAGGCAAGCCGTCTAGGTCTCAAGCCCTGCGTGCGTCTCAATGGCACTAGTGATATCGACTGGATCCGCTCAACAGCTTTCCGTGGTAGCCTGTTCGATAGGTGGCCTGATGTGCAGTTCTACGACTACACCAAGTCGTTCTCTCGCATGATGGAATTCCTCACCACTTCCGACTACCCGAAAAACTACCACCTTACCTTCTCCCGTTCGGAGCTAAACGATGCTGAGTGCGATACGGTCCTTAACCATGGAGGCAATGTTGCTGTTGTCTTTGATTCTGTTCCTAGTTATTTTCGTGGTCGTGCCGTTTATAATGGCGATGATTCTGACCTGCGGTTCCTGGATCCTAAATTTGTTCAAGGTGTCTGGATCGGACTCAAGGCCAAGGGCAAATTGGCTCGTGAGACCTCCGCGTTCAAGGTAGACGCCCTAACTGCCTGCAATCAAATGACTTAGGGGCGGGCGGGCCGCCCCGCGAGCCCTAAACCCTTTACTGACAAGCACTTACGACGATCTGAAAAATATCGATTGTGTATGTTGCAATTGCAAACCGAATAGCTATAATTTAGGCATAATGAACCTTCAAGAACTACAAGTCGTGGCCCCTGCGGCCTTCTCCGATACGCCTGCTCCTCACGTCAGCGATCGCTACCAGCACGTCCGCACTGCCGACATCGTCGAGCAGATGATGAACGATGGTTTCACCATCAAATCGGCAAGCCAGCAGAAGACGCAGAAGCGCACGGCTGGCCAGGAGGCTTTCCAGAAGCACCGCATCACCATGCGCATGCCTACGGACAATGGCGACACCCGCAAGCTCGGGTCGATCTTCCCCACCGTGAACATCGTGAACTCGGGCAACTGGTCCTCGACGTTCATCATGGCTGTCGGTCTCTACCGTCTGGTGTGCGAGAACGGCATGATCGCTCCGTTCGGTGCTGCGAATGAGACGATCAAGATCCGGCACGACCGGATCAACGAGGACACGCAAGCTGGTATCCAGCGTGCGATCGATGCAGCCCCTGGGCTGTTTGGTTTCGCTGATATGTGCCAGGGCACCAACCTGTCGGATGGCGATGTTCGCCAGTTCGCCCGTGAGGCTGCACGCCTTCGCTTCGATATCGACGCCGAGGATAGCGTTGACGATTTGATGGTCAACGGCCTCCTCCAGGTTCGCCGTAGCGCCGATGCTCCGTCCGATCTGTGGTCGGTGTTCAACCGTGTGCAGGAGAACGGCACCCGTGGAGGCTTCAGGATCCCCGATGCCAACAACCGCCTGCGCCGTGTGCGTGAGCGTCGGAACATCGTGGCCGACACCAATTGGAACCAGGGCCTGTGGGATATCACGCAGGATTGGGCCTCTCGGCTGAACTAGGCTCCGAACGCCCCTAAGTCCCTGCAAACAAAGGACTTAGGGGCGGGCGGGCCGCCCCGCCGACCGTAAACCCTTTATTCACAAGCACTTACATCAATTCAGAAAAGATTCGATTCCCTGGGTTGACAGCCCTGTGGGATATGTATAATTAAGGCATACCCGAGAGGGGTAGGACAGGCAAGCGCGGAGCGTATGAATCCTTTGGAAGCCAGAACTGCCGCAGCCTGATACCCCTCTCGGGTCTCTCACCAAACCGATGAAATCGTAGCCCGGTGAGCAGTATACGGGGGCGTAGTTCTTTCACAATTCGACACCTCACCGGGGACATACTCCGAAACAGCCGCAAAGCTGGTAAAAACTAATTAGTGGGCTACGTGCTCAAGTTTGGGTCAAGTCCGGTGAGGTGTCAACTTTCTTTTACGGGGCTGATTTGGTTTCGATTGCTCGGAAGACGCGCAAGCGACCGCAGCAAGACGTGGGTTCGATTCCCACCGGCTCCACCATTTTTTACGGACCTCAGCATGTCCAAAACTGCTCCCATTCCAATCCTAGACCGCACCGTAAAAAAGTGTGGGAGCGCCAGATACTACGGCGGTTACTGCAATAGCGAAAGCCCATAGTTGCAGTTATGGGACAGACTCTCAGTCCGGGGTTGGGAACCAGTTGAAACGGACGACCTAAGCATGTCAGTAAAAGGCTTGACTTTCTTCTTTCCTTTGCTATAATCTAGCTATGTATAGGAGGCTTGACTTTTCATGCATTTGACCACAAAGCAGATCGAAGCTCTTGACATGCTCCTAGAGTATGTGATACAATCCGAGGAGTCGGATTACTACGAGCGTCTTGAGGATGGTGACTCTGTTGAGGACCATGTTTACAAGTGTGCTATGACCCTATCAGAAGCTTTTGATTCCAAGTAGGAGGCTTGACTTTTCATGCGATACCATATAGAATGGTGTTACCTTGCCAAGAATAACATCTCTGTCCTCTTCGAGGAGGTTGAGAAAGATTGGAGCTTGACTTTTCCACAAGCTATCTCTCTTGCTCGTAGGATGGGTGCTAAAAAATACGGTGAGTATGGGTACGAGGTGACCGTAACAGCATTAGATAAATGTGGAACCCCCTCAGATAGGGGTAAAATCTACTCCCAGGGCAGGCTATTATAGCTTGACTTTTCTACATATGCACCCTTAGCTCAATTGGATAGAGCAACGGCCTTCTAAGCCGTAGGTTTCAGGTTCGATTCCTGAAGGGTGTGCCATTTTACACCTTGACTTTTCTTACTAGGGGCTATTATGACCTTGACTTTTCTACAATGGGCCTTTATATTAGGTATCGGAGCCCCTACTCTACTATACCTTCTAATTGATTTTGTTTCTTGGTTTACCGGGAAACTTTCAAGTAGGAATTAGACCTTGACTTTTATACCATGGGGTCTTTCAATTGCAATTTTAATGTGGATTGGGATTGCAATTATAATTTGGTCTTTAATTAAAGTTTCAAGTGATAATTAGAGCTTGACTTTTATTGCATAGGCATTAAATTAGCTTGACTTTTATGTAATTATGTTGTAATTACGATTGCGCCATACTTAAAACTAATCACATCCTCATTAAATGATTGGACCTCCTACTCTTAAATGAATAGGAGGTCTTTTTTATTGACTTTTACGTATATCTCGTAAAAAGTCCCACAAATGGGATTGTATTCCCATTTATACCTTTTCTAGCCCTTTTTACGTCGCTCTTGGAACTTTTTAAAGGCTTCTCCCATACGCTTACGCATCTCTTCACGATTCATGGGAGGGGTAGGAGTCTTTCCTTTACGACCGCTCTGTTCTCTTACAGAAGGTCTACGAGATCTACCTCTATCTTGTGATTGACCTCTTCTACCTCTCCTATCCTTCATCATCTTCTTCAGTTCAGCTACTTCTTTCTTGAGGATCTCTACTTCCTTCTTTAGCTCTTTGATGATGACATAACCAGCTTGAGGTCTTTCCTTCTTAGGTTGTGGTTTTTGTGCTTGTGCAGGAGCA
>Ga0208666_1001295_pt1 | contig 11188 bp, 16 predicted proteins | sample 5B_taG_FD_184078 | JGI IMG/M metagenome (GOLD analysis project Ga0208666, IMG submission 184078) | Marine viral communities from the Subarctic Pacific Ocean - 5B_ETSP_OMZ_AT15132_CsCl metaG (SPAdes) (version 2) | ecosystem: Environmental > Aquatic > Marine > Oceanic | place: Pacific Ocean...
TGTCTGTTTGCTCTTCTTGAGGTTGCTCTTGAACCTCTTCAATGTTTTCGTTTTCTTCCATAATATAAAATATAAATTAGTGTTATTATCTTGGTTCAAAGTTACCTAAACCAAAACCTCCACCTAATACATCATTACCTGATGACTCAAAGTTTTTAGGTGGTTTGTTGTTATTTCTTTGGTCTATAAGTTCGCTTTGTTGTGTTGCTTGTATTTTAGTTCTCTGATCTTTACGATCTTCTTTGCCATCTTCAGCTTGCTTCTTAACAGTCACTTCCATTTGCTTTAACCTCATGTTTATTTGAAACTCATGGTTCATAAGCTCTTTCTTTATGTTAGCTTCTTGCATCATAGAGTTGGCTTTTATTTGAGCTTTAGCTTGCTCAAGTTCTATTTGACTTTGTGTCATTGCTTGATTCTTTTGAACTTCAGCTTGAGCGGCAGCTTGTTGTGCTTGAGCGTTTGTCTGCGCTTGCACTTTCATGTTTTCTTGCTGCATCTGCTGATCTCTTTTCAACTTCTTTTGTCTTCTAACTTTTAATAGTTGATTAGCTAGCTTTATGTTTTTTATTTCTCTAAGATCAATAGCATCAGATAACTCTATTAGCTGTTGCTGCAATGCTTGCTGTATATTGTTTTCTAATAATGTTTTTTGTTCTTCATCTGGCTCTAGATCCAAGAATATACCAAAATCATATAAGTATAAACTCTTAACGTCTTCTAACGTACCAACGTTATGAGCGCCTATTGATTGAACAAACGCGTCTTTAGTTGGAGAATATTCTAGTATATCAGATATTCTAAGTGACAAAGACTCACAAACCTCTTGAGTTAAATGAAGGCCAGCTTGTAATATATGTCTAGTAGCGGTGTTACTGTTTGCGGCCGCTAGCTTTTGTATACCAACAAGAGAGTTTCTATCTGGCGTTGAAGCATCTCTAGCCTCATTAAGACCCGTCACATCACGTATCATCTGTAGATAATAGTTATACGTTTGTATAAGGCTTTGCATCTTCTGCCCACCAGAACCTGATTGTATTTCTTGTATAGGTATTCTACCTTGATTAGGTTCACCAAGTTCGTTCATTGATCTACCAATAACAGAACCTGTTTGGAAGAACATGTTTAAAGCTTCTTGTGGATTATAGTTTGTGCCGTTACCTAAATCTATTTCAGCCAAACCGTCAGCGTCTAAATATATTCCATCAGGAATAGTTCTAGACATTACTTGTTGAAGCTTTAGATGTGTTAGCTGTATCATATCAGCGAACGTAGTAATTCTTCTTACAACACTATCTATTTTATTTTTATACATTCTAGGAGCTACTATAGCATAGTTCATTTTAACTTTGTTATAGTCGCTTTTGGGTCTAATCATATTTTTAGCCATACCCCATCTAAGCATTTTTTCTGTGCCTAATATTTTAGCCCCTTCGTATAAACACTCTATTTTTCTTTCTAGTCTAGTGAAGTTTTTTTGTTTTTCATCAGGCGGGTTAAACATATCTGTTTTCTTGATAGCTCTTTGCCCACCGCTTCCAACTGTTTTTACTTTATAAACTTCGTTCATATAAGTCTTATAATTAAAGTACAAAATTTGAACTTTATTATTATCAGACTTTTCATTACCTAAGTAGTTATCGTTATATCTATTCATTGGTGAATAATTTTTAACAATATCTTTTAGTTCTTCTTGCGTAAGATTAGGAAACTCTTTTACTAATTCGTTTATAGGTATGGTTTTAACTTCACCTACATAATATAAGTCACTAAAATAAGGATCTTCAGAGTAGGAGTATATTAAGTTGGCTGGATCTACATAGTTTACCGTAACACCTTCTGATGTATTAAAGTTTGTTTTTACGGCAGCTATACCTAATACCGCTAAATCGTAATATAATCTTTTCTTTGTGTTTTCATACTTATTACCCTCAAGCAAAACATTTATAGCTTGTTCGTTAGCTATTTCAACAGACTGCTTATATGTTAACTGCATGTGAAGATCTAATTCTTCTTCTGTTTCAGGCAGCTTATTTTCGTCATTGTTAAATATGTTTACTTTAAAATTATCTTGAGTAAACTTAGCTAGATCTTTAGTTCTCATATCCTCAAGTATACTGTCCATATAGGCAGATCTTTTATTCATACCATAAGGATCTTGAGAGTATGATTTTACATTATAGCTTCTATTAGCCATGCCATTTACTATAATATCTACAAACTTCGATATTATCGGTACAGGCTTCCAGTCAAGGTTTAAGTAGCTTAAGTCACCATTTATTGACAACTCATCTTTATATTTTTGTATTGGTTGCTCGCCTCTAGCATAAAGCCTTAATCTATGAAACTCGTTTCTATTAGTATTATACTTAGACGTTGCGTTTTGTTTTCCAAACCACTCTTGCTCTATAGCTTTACCAACTTTTAAACCGTATTCTAGGGTCATTTTTTCCAAATCACTAACGACTTGGCTTGGAAAGTTTCTTACACCTGAGTATGCCATATTAATCTTTAATTAATCTTGAAATACCGCCTTGATTATTATACTTAGCGATATTTATATTTAATTTTTGTTTCTCAACTTTAGCTCGAGGCGCGTATAAGTGTCTGTTGCAAGCCATAACAGCAAGACCAGAGCTAATACTAGCATCGTGCTTGGTTCTTTTGTTTATATCAAACTTAGCCCAATCATTTAGCGTTTCATTAAAATATATGTTTCCATATATTCCATCACCCATGTGGCCAACGTGGTTTTGAATATACATCTCAATCGCAGCAGCATGTGCTTGTTTTATATCCTCGCTTGAGTTAGGTATACCACCTATTTCTTTTTCTGCGGTTGATAGTTTGTTCCAGGTTCTATCAGGTCTATTCATAGAGTATCCCCTGTATCCTCTTCTTCTTAAATAGTACAGAAGTCTAGGCTTGTTGTTTTCTGCTAGTAATGGCATGCCGTAAAACACTAAAGACATAAGTACATCTTCAAAAAACATCTCTGCGGTTTGTGGTCTTGCTATATATTCTAGAAAAAAATGGTTAGCAGGAGCATCTTCCATGCTAAACTTAGTTAATCCATGAAGAGATCCGTTGGATCCTCGACCGTCAACAGTACCACTAATATCATAACTATCGCAGCCAAAAGCGCCCATGTGCTCGTTACCTGGAAACTTAATGCCATTTTTTACTATTACTTTATTTTGAAGGTGCGGTTGAGGTGTCCAGCTAATTTTAAACCTTCCCTTTGGATCTGGATAAAAAATAACTTGTGTATCTTTTATACCGTTAACCCATTGAAAATTTCCAGTATTAACAGTAGCAGCACTTCTAGCGCCTTCGTTATAATCTATTTGTTCGTATATTTTAACTAAATTAAATATACTATTTTTTGTTTCATCTCTAAACGCGTGTTCTTCAGTTCTTGGAAACTGTCGATAAAATTCGTTTAATGCATCTTGATCATCTCTTAATCCATCAGCCTCGTTTTCCCAGTGATCAACAACGCCTATGTCTATTAATTCACCGTCAGGTCCATAACACTCTCGTGTTGGGGTATCGAAAACTGGTCGTCCATACTCATCAATAAATCCTTCATAGTTCCATTCCATTGGGATAAACAGAGAATATAAACCAGAGCGTGTTTGACCATTTCTATTTCTTTGTGTTACGTCGCTATCGTTATATAGCTTTTTAAAATTATCACCACCTTTATCCAAAGCGTTTGATGTTGATCCCATCATACACTTACCTATAATTCTACTACCTAATCTTAAACAAGTTTTTGTTACTCGCCAGTTATTTAGTATATTATCAGGCCTTTCCCATTTACCACTTTCATCGTGTACTAACAAGTTAAGCTTTTCACCGTCATAGCTGTTATCACCTGTGTTTTTCCAATCAATAGTAGTGTCAAGTCCAACCAGCTCTTCCTCTTTTTCGTTTGCCGTAATTTTTCTACGCGTAAACTTACTTGCAGGAACCCTATAAGCAAGTTCACTTTTAGGTCTGTCCATACCGTCTTGTATCGGTTTAAAAAAGAACGGATAGTTAATTGAGATAGGAACGACCTTATCTGTAAACATTTTCTTAGCATCAGCACCACTTTTTGATAGTATTCCATATCTAGAGTCACTCGATATTGTAGCCAAGTTAACAGTTTCAGCTGAGCTCATAAACGAAAAACCGCTACGTCTGTTTTTTAAATAACACATACCGTAGCATCTTTTATCAGCTTTACACGCCTCCCAAAATATAAAGAACAGTCTATTAGCTTCTCTAAAATCAGGAGCACCAACATCTATTTTACTCCATTGAAGATACATATAATGGCTACCTGTTATATAAGTAGGTTCACCATTGTTAATAAACCAAAAGCCTTCTTCTCTACGCTTAAACTCTTCGTTTATAAGATCATACCATTGATCTTTAGCTTCTTCAGGATAACTTCTCCAGTCAAATATGTTTTTAAGTTTACCTAACTCTTTTGGGTAATCTATTTTTTCCCATTTATTGTTGTGCATGTGCACGTCTTGCGGTTTACTCGGCAGCCCAATTCGCAAACCTTGAATCTCCAGTATCTGTCCAATTCTCCCAGTTTTGCTGATAACCACAATATCATGTTCTTTATTGTATCCATATTCCCATTTACGTTTTTTGTTAAGCCGACTTATTGTAGTCTTCTTAACTGGTTCAACTATTTTATATAAACTTTGCTCGTACATTATCTCGATCTACCTTCCGCGAAGCCTTTAAATACTCTCTCTTCTTTCTCTTCAGATGTCTTTCCTTCCAAAATATTTTCTTCTTCTTGTATGCGGTTAAGGATTTCAAATGCATCAAATATTGCTAACTTTTTAGTAGCCGCAGCATTTTTTAGTCTATCAGCAGAAATATCATCGTCACTATCAACAATGGCTTCTTTTGCCACTTTTATCAACTCCTCAACTGCTTTATGCCCAGCTTGGATTATACACTTCTTCGTTTCCTTGATATTCATATTTAATTGTAATAAATTTAGAGTACACTCTATATAATCTTTGGTTTTCAAAAACAAACTCGTACTCTGAGTTTGGTGTAAATCCCACTAAATCATTTTGCTTCACGCTTCCGTCTGAATATTTTACAATACCCATTAACGGTTCTTCTGATTCTGCGTCAAGCCCGTTTAAATTTTTTATAGGCTGAACAAAGCAGAAGCCAAGCATAGAGCTCCACTCTTTATTTTTGTAAAGAAATATTTGATCTGGATATATTATATATTTATCTTCTTCAAAATAATTCTTACTGTTTCTTTCTTTACCGTATACATCTGTCCATCTCCTAAATACGTTATGATGTACAATTACAGTATCACCTGTTTTTATTCCAGTTTGATTAACAATAGGTGTTTGTAAAACTACCGCCTCTCTGTTTGTAAATTGATGGTGCTGTGTCTCTGAATTTAATATTAAGCTTTTATCACCAACCTTAACAGTGTTGTTGTATCTACCGCCTTTTGGTCTAACTAGGAATCCATAAGTCCCTTTCATTTACGTGGTGTCTATAGTTTATTAGTATTTCGTTTCCTATAAAAATGTCTTCTTCTGCAACCATAATCATATCATTATTGTGCAGAAAATAAAACTTAGCGTTATTAGTATCAGAGTGATTTGTATATCTACCTAGCGTAGTCTTGTAGTAAGTATCAATAGTGCCTAGGCCTATAACCTGTCCTTTTGATATATTTCTTTTAGCAAAGACTCCATAGCCGTGTATATTTGATTTACGCTTTTCGTAAAACCTATTATAAAACTCTAGTACTTGACCTGTTTTAGTTATTGTCTCAAGATCTTCTTTCGTTATATTGAAGTCTTTTAACATACTTTCAAACCCAGTCATTAATACTCTAGGTTGTACTCTACTGATATTGCCATATTTTTGTTAAAGTCTTTCCAAGGAAGAACATCTTTATTCTTTTTAATGTAAACAGAATACTTTTCTTCTTCTTCAACAATATCACAAATAGTATGACCTCCATATACTTCTTGCCCTACAGAATAATGCATAGCATCAATCTTGTAGTCTTTACCTATTGTTATTTTTCGTATTAGCTTCGTCGTGTCCATCTTCATTATATTTAATTGTACCGTCCATAATATTAACATCATAGGTACCGTAAGCTTCTTCTAGTTCTTTTTGAACTTGCTGAAGCAATGCTTGTACTTGCATAACGTCGTGTAGTATGTTGTGTTTTTGAGTTTCAATAATACCAAGTTGTTGTTGTCCTTGGTTTATAGTTCTAACTATACCTTGTAGTTTTTCTAACTCTTCTTTAGTAATAGAGTCTGGTCTAAGGTCTTTCACCTTAGGCGTTTTTCTTTTTGCCATTTTATTTAATTTAAGTTAATTATTATTTGTTTAGCAGGCTTCTACTCTTCTAACACTACCGTCACTTATCACCTGCATGTTGTAATGAGCGCCTGACACTAATATTTTATAAAACCCAGAGGCAGATAAATTAGAGCTCACTAAAGGAAGCGTTGTATAAATAAGATTACCTACAGCTGGAAGAGCGTTAGCTCCATTGTGATATAAAGTATTAGTTACAAGATGAGCTTTTACTATTGAACAAGTTGGTTCACTTTGTAACGTACTAGCAAGAAAAGATAAAGCGCCAGGATTTCTTTCCTTAAACTTCTTTATCTTCACGGCTGGATTTTTACCTCTAGCCTGTGCTGCTGTATTAGCGTTTCCTAATGCCATTAATATCCAAAATAAACCATTGCTGCAGACTCATTATCGTTAAGCTTTATAGAATCCCATCTTCCATAAATAGTTGTTCCTCCAGAGAAAGTAGTACCGTTTGTTAAAGCTAAACCACCAACACCTTCAGTGCCCGCGTCGTTTTTTCCAGGCGTAAGAATACTAATGAAAGCGTCATCATCAATACTTGTTGTAGCACTAATAACAATATTGCTAGTGCCTAGCGTTGTTATTGTACCTAAAAGAGCACCTGTAGCTGTTAGATATACTTCATCTCCAAGCTCTAATCCTAAAGAAGCTGTTGTAACGTCAAACGCTATAGTAGCCGAAGAACCAACAGCTCCATTAACCTGAATAGTTTGGTGGCCTCTATCGTGAGCTGCTCCAACAGTATTAGCAAATAGATTTGCATCTTTTGATACTAGTGTGTTAACTTCGGAGTCTGTTATAAATGTTATAGCAACTATAGCCATACCTTCTGGGCACGTTACTGTATTGTCGTCAGCTGACAAAAAAGCACTACCCATTTGGCCAAAGTTATAAGCTGTTGCAGTTGAATTAATTCCCATTTTATCTTTTTATTTTTTCGTATGAGCGTCCGCCAAAATAAGCGCCGATCACTGTTATTAATACTAATTGTAGTAGATCAACCCACTTGTCCTCTACTGTAAACATAATCACACCGGCATCTATGAAAATTAGCAATGTGGTGCAAATAACTAGCCAAGCTAACACTAGCGGGCGTATTGATTTACTGAGCCATGAATCAGACTGCATGTCTGACTTCCACCTAGCTGTAACTTCCTCTTGCATCTTAGCCTCGCTGTCTAAAAGCATTTGCTTTATTTTAGCTTTAGCCTCATCGCGTTCTTTGTCTGTAGTAATAACCTTATCAAGTATACCTTCTGCGTTATCAACTACTTTACCTAATATTCCTCCAAGTAGATTGTTTATCATATTATTTCTTTTTCTCTGCTCTTCTAGCAGCTTTTTCCCAGGGAAAGTTCATACTTCCTTCCTCTGACCACTTGCCGTTGTATTTTATTTTACCGTCTTTTCTAGGATACGTTCTACCATTATGTCTTACGTAATCGTCTCCATACGATAACTTACCAGACTTCATATCGTCTAGATGTTTGCCCTCGTGATTAATCACTCTTTTTTCTAGAGCGCTACCTTTAGGCACAGACTTATCAATATAAATAGATCCGTCCATATTAGCTTCGCCAAGTATACCTTTACCTAGCTTCTTACGAAATATAGGCGTCTCTTTAGAATTTTTTATTCCTCTTTTTTCGTTACCTAGTTTAAACGCCATTATCTTGTTGGGTCTTTAATCATATCATCAATAGCTTTATTAAACACTTTGTCTGTATATGATTTGTTATTGTAGAACACACTTCGATCTGATACTGGTAAATCTTCTTCTCCGAGTAAGATTCTGTAGATTCTACTTATTAATTGGCTGCATTTAAACGAAGTCTTAAATACGCTATACTTTATCGTTGTACGATTTCTATGTCGCCAAACTTCTATCCAGCCTTCTTTTCTTAGACGCTCCCATCTCTCTTTATCCCAAGAGTATGTGTATGTACCGTCTATAAATTCTTGTCTTGTAAACCGACCTTTACAGTCTAAATATATTAGTAATTCAAGGTCAGCATCTTTTAACCCGTAAGTCTTACAGGCCCATTTTCTAACGAGCCTGTAATACTTAAGGATTTGTAATTCACGTAAATCGTGACTAGTTAATCTCACTACGCTACACTAGCAATTGCACTAGCATTTTGAGCAGTTAAGTTGATATCTCTCATATCGTCTCTAACAACAACCATTCCAGACACTCTATTGTCATCGGCAATAACATCTGTTAGTTCTTCCATAAATGTCTTTTGTAAACCAGAACCATGTGTTACGGTAATAGTGTCTGTAGCAGCAAGAACACCCGCGTTATCTACAAAGTTTAAAGCAGTAGTTGCGCCACCTGAAACAGCTGTACCAACTAGTTTTGAAGAATTGTACATAATACCATGCGCTGGAGCGTAAGGTTTTAACTGTGTTACCACAATAGCATCGTTATCTGTAGTAGTGTCAGTATTAATAGTAAATCCATTAATAGGATCAGATGCAACAGTTGCCATAGTAATTTCACCGTTTGATGCGTGAATAGTACAAGCTGCTGTAATATCAACTGTATCACCAGTTGTTACTGTTCCGTAAGCTGAGCCAAATTGCTGATTGTCAGAACCAGTACCAGGGTCATTAGCAACAACAGTTACTTTTAAACCTCCATTTGTTATAAAGTCTTCACCAGCTGGTAAAGGGTTATTGAAACCACCAGTTGTTAATGCTAAGACCTGATTTGCTTCGTTGTCAAAAGTCTGACTAGCAGCAGCAGTTAACCCAAAGTATAAATTAGTATTTCTCATTTTTTTAATCTTTAATAGTTTATAATTGAGTTAACGCGCAGCCTGTGATGTGTGGACTACAAAACTCACCACCAGTTGTGTCTGCGATTACGATGAAACCGTCTCTCGGTTCACCAGCCATAGCCTCGGCTACGTCTTCCATAACATCTATATTCATTGCTGAAGCATGAGTTAGTGTTACTTGTGTATTAGCACCACCAGTATTAGCTCTATCTAAAAATAACATAATAGATGTAGTTGCTGTAACTGGGTGCATAGACACGAATAAGTCCGCGTTTATCATTAACGCGTCATCAGCAGCGTCCGATGGAGTACTACCAATAGAAAAATATAAGTTTTTTATCATTGTTTTATTTTTTATTAGTTAACATCATCAATTGTTACAGCTCCAGTAAATGGCGCCATATACACTCCCCCTGGTTCGTCTGCTAGTACAAACATATTTCCTTTTGCTTTATTTAGCATACCAGAAATTTGCTTACATATAGTTTTAAATACTAATTTATTTTCAGTACCTAGGTTAGCAGGTGTAGTTACTCTAACTACTGAGTTTTTCGCGGCGTTGTTTCCAGCTTTAAAATTTAACTCAACAATGGCTGCGCCATGAATTTCTGCTGACATAAATTGTGAAGCTTTAAAAACACCACCATCATCCGTGCCAGCAACTGCGTTGGCAGCATAGATATAAGTTTCTCCTTTCATAATAATTTTTTTTAGGATTAATTAATAATTTGTTTTAGATTTTGTGTTTAAGGATTAAAGTTTATGGTTTGTGTTTAATCTACTAATACAATATCACTTGCTTTAATTACAAAATAAAATTTATTGTTGTATTCTATTCCGTGGCCAGCGTGCTTATCATAATATACTGTGTCACCTTCTTTGATAACTTCAACTAAATTACCAACAGATATTACTTTACCTTTCAAATATCTAATATCATCGTCTACGCTCTCTGTTAGTATAAGCCCACTTGCTTTTTTAGTTTCTTTAACCTTATCTATAACTACGTAATGATTATGCGCCTTCATCTGCTCTTGCGTTTGAGATTATACAATCAGCTGATACAATAGTAGATACTACGCTCACCGCGTTTTTCAGCGCCGATTTTGTAACCAAAACCGGGTCTATAATACCTTCAGCTACCATATCAACCTCTTCACCTGTAATTACGTTTACTCCAATACCTTCTTTCTCTGGATAACCTAAAGCCTCAAAACCAGCATTATGCATGATAGTTTTAAAAGGAGACTTAATAGCATGAAGTAAAACCTTTTCACCCTCGTTAGAGGGTTCGATTTTTTGTGCAGCGTTAAGGAGGGCAATACCGCCTCCTGGTACTATACCTTCTTTCAACGCAGCTTTTGTAGCGTAAATCGCATCTTCAACCCTGTCCTTCTTTTCTTTAAGTTCCACCTTTGAGTTTGCCCCAACACGGATAATTCCAACACTACCCGATAGCATAGACAATCTTTGTTCCAGCTTCTTTTTAAAGAAACCATTTTGCTCATCAGCAATTCTTTTGTGTAGTTCATCTATTCTTTCCGAGATTTCAGGTATTTCTTCGCCAAGGGTAATAACAGTATTATTATCATCTGTTTCTGCGTATTCTATTTCGCCTAAGTCTTCTGGTGTTATACTGTCTAAGTCATCGCCAAGCTGCTCGTTAAACATTGTAGCACCAGTAAGTATAGCCAAGTCTTCACATGTATCTTTCTTTGTAGGTCCAAAGCCAGGTACATCTATTACATTAACTTTAATTACGTTTTTAATTTTATTCATAAGTAGCGCCGACTTTACCTGTTGCGATACTGGAGCTATAATAAGTAAAGATCGGTTGTTCTTAATAACATACTCTAGTACGTTTTGTATTCTACGTATGTTAGGTATTTCACTAACGCATAGTAATACTAGCGGATTATCTAGCTCTGCTTTTTGTTTCTCAGTATTTGTTACAAAGTGTGGTGATGTAAGACCTGAGTCAAACTGTACACCATCAACTAGATCAACGTATGTATCTT
>Ga0208666_1001297_pt1 | contig 11185 bp, 8 predicted proteins | sample 5B_taG_FD_184078 | JGI IMG/M metagenome (GOLD analysis project Ga0208666, IMG submission 184078) | Marine viral communities from the Subarctic Pacific Ocean - 5B_ETSP_OMZ_AT15132_CsCl metaG (SPAdes) (version 2) | ecosystem: Environmental > Aquatic > Marine > Oceanic | place: Pacific Ocean...
TTGCGAGTTCCTTGTTGTCAATACCAGGAATCTCAAAGTCTGCTGCCTCACCCCTGGCATGCTGTGACTTAGCCGAAGACCCGATAGCTTCGCACAGCTCTGGGCTACGATAGCCTGAAGATATAACGACCGCTTTGCCAAAGTGATCTCTGACAGGTTGCAGGACAGCCTCCGCTAGGTGAATAAGATTTTCTACATGCTCTGTTGAAGGCTCATTCCTGATACCTTTGCGAGTTGCAGTTTGAGATTTTACCATCTCGGCTAGTGAAAAATTTTCTGATAGTTTCATAACATTCCTAATAAAGTTTCTATAAACATTAAACCTACAGCCCCCACTGTAGAAACGACAACCCAATAGATCCGATCTATTTTACCACCCAGTTTTTCTACGTCCTCGTGAACGTGTGAAATTTTTTGGTCTAGGTGCGCGAGGTGATTTGTTTTAATTAATTCTATCTCACGTTCTACACCTTTGATGTGTCCATACAGAGATATTACATGTTCTCTATCAGATTCTGGTATTATGCCTTGTACTGTATCGTTCATTAACTACCTCCAAATACTGGATCAAGTGGTCCAAAAACAGTTTGACCTTTTTGAACTGTATTACCCGTTGTACCAGTTCCTGTCGGCATGCTCAATCCTAAATTTAAATTAGGTAGTCCTGTGCTAATACCAGACGTCGGTAGTGTTGGCTGTGTTATTGAGAAAGGATTAGGTATTATTGGGAAATCCTCTAAGATCAAAGGTAAATTATTAAACTGTCTTGTAATTCGATCGATCACAGGCTTCGCTGCAAGGTACGGATTACGTTGTCCTAGCTTTCTTGCATTCTCACCAAACGATTTAATTATATTTTCTGATGGCACAAATGGTTTGAATCTACCACTCTTGATCGCTGCAAGTGACACCCTAGAAACACGGTCTTTAAACTCTCTATCAAGAGCAGACGCATTAGCACCCAGTGTCCTAGCTGCATAGTAATCTCTAAACATTTCTCTCTGCACCTTATACAATTGGTTGTTTGCTATTTGGTATCTATCCACGATTTGCTCTGGTGTAACCACACCACCTCTAAGTAGTGGTGATGTAAACTCACGACGAGAGTTACTAATACCTCTTGTAAAATCTGCAATCTTAAACTTCATGCTATTCACAGGATCAACTTCAACAGCTCTCATGCCAATGACACCTAAAATTTCATCACTAAAATTATATGTTCTACCATACTTATCAAACTTACCTCTTTGTATGATGTCAACTGGCTCTATTGCTAAGTCAAATCTTTTAAACTGTTCTATTGATCCTGGTAGCTGTGAATCAACTAAGTGTCCAACAATTGCCATTGCTTTTTCACCATTTGGTGTTTGCTCTGTATATAATCTTCTACCGTCTTTTGTCCTACCACCACGAACAATTATGTCTGTTGCAGCTTCTGTCCATATTGCTTCACTGATAAACGGTTGACCAAGTTCTTTTGTTGCTTCAAACACACCTTGTAAAATACTTTTTGATATAGCCTCTTCTTCTATTTGACCATCTCTTATGTTGTTTATAAGAGTTGTGATTGGTCTAATCATCGTGTCGTATGCGTTAGCGTGTGAGAAGTCTACGTATTTAAGTTCACCATCATCACTTCTAACAGGTATGATAGTTGAGTTCTTTGACCACTCAGGAACAAAACGTCTAAGCGCATCCATCTCTACACCACTGACATTGTATACAGCTTTTGCACCTTCGACTAACCCGTATGGTATGACAGTCGTGGTTGCAGCAAAACCAAACAGTCTTTGTAGTCCTATGTTTCTAAGAGGATAAACTTTTACACCGTTTACTATTGCTTCTTCATTGTATTCTTTCAATCCTCTAGTCATGATGTTGACAGATGTTCTCATAATTTCTGCAGGGAATGACACAAAGTTACCTATTGGAAACTGTCTCAAGCCTTTAATAAAATCACTGACATAGTCATAGTTTGGCACGTTGTTTCTTACAATATCAGCAGCTATCTCATCTAGTTCGTCTGCGCTTTTAGCTATGCCTGCTCTTTTATATGCTTTTTCAAACCGTCCGCGCTCCGTGGCAAATGTATATATTTTCCAAAGGTCGTCCTCTGCTGTGTATAAATCAGTGGCTGCTCTTTTTAATTTACTAAACTGCCTCATCAAACCTTTAGCGCCAGATGTAGCTGTTATGTTTTCACCAAACTTAACGTCTTCTAGTAGTCTTGATAAATCACCAAGAGATACGTTTGAATTAACAACACCAAGTCTTAACAGTTTTCTATATTCTGCATTAGCAACAGGGTCGTCCGCTCTACCAAACTGTAGCTTGCCATAAGCTGACTTCATGTTTTTAATAATTTCATCAGGTCCTATAAAACCAGGTAACAAACCATTTGCTGCAGCAAAAGCGCTAGCACTAAACAAGTTACGCATGTGTGTGATAGGACTTAAAACTGTTTTAGCTAACTGTGATGTTGCTTTTGGATACAGTATAAAGTTTTGATACATGGTTGCAAAAGAGCCCGTACCTAACCTATCTAGTATACTTTTGCTTGTTTCTTCTAGTGCGTTGGCCACGCCTGTTGGTGCGTACAAACCATTTAGTGGGTTGGTCACACCAGCTTCTAAAGTTTTGCTAGGATCAAAATCTATTCTTTTTATATTTTTACCAAACGCTGCAAAAGCTTCTGCCTCGTCTTCGTAGAAAAAACCTTTTTTACCATCAGCTTTTGATTTATTAGAACTTTCTAATAGCTCATCAAAAAACTGATTACGTCTTGTAATTAAAGATAGCTTTTGTGTGCCTTGTAATATTGTCTGTATGGGGTCTTGTATTTTACCCAACACTTCGTCGATGGCTGCCTTTGCCTCTGGTTTTAGTGTGTTTAGTTGTATGACTTTTGGATTAAACTCTACATCACCTAGTATGCTTTTATCCACCAAGTCCTCAAAAAGTTTATTACCTTTAAAGTATACACCGGCAGTAGCATCTTCACGTATAGGAAGTCCTCGCCCACCAGGAGTAGCTGACTCTACTATTTGATCTACATAATGTCTTGCCTGTTCTGTAGTTAACTCTTCTCCTTTATCTTTTGCTGTTTTCTTAAATATGTTAACTAATTTAGTTACAGCCTCTTCGCCTGCTTTAAAGTTTAACATTGGTATTAAAGATTTGTTTCTAAACACGTCGTATGTTGATCCAAGATAGTCAGTCATTTTTTTACTAAAAGCAGCAGAAAATTTACCATATGACTTTTCATCCATTCTGCTACCAAGAGCCGTGAACATGTCACCCCATTCTGTTCTTATCTCATCAAATAAATTAAGAACACCTTTCATGGCTTCTGGTTTTGCACCAAGAGCTTTCATTTTTTCATTTGCAACTTTTACCAAAGCCTCGTCCATTGGACCAAAATTTATTTTACCACCAATTCCAAAATCTGTTTTACCTGATAGTAATGCATCATTGAGAGACTTCATCAAGTCAGCTCTGCTTTTTATTGTAGCTTTTTCATATATTGGTTTTAAAAACGGAAACATGCCATCTATGTGTCTATCAACACCTCTTGAAATTTCTTGTGCGCGGTTCACGTCGCCTGCTCTAATACCAATCGACTCTCTTTCTAATCTAAAGAACTCCATTGGCTTCTCACCACGTGGTCTAATCTTAGATAATATCTTGTCTATAAAATCATTGTTTGATTCTAATTCGTTACGTCTTTTGATCATGCTTTTTACTGCTGATCCTGAGCCACCAACTAAACCAAGTAGTAATGAACTATCTAAACCAAACTTTAATCTGTTCATAATTTCACGTGCAGCGTCGTTTTCGTTGTTTGGTCGTAACTGTGTTGGTCCAAACTCAAATGCATCACCAAGAGTGCCGACTTGTTCTGGGTCACCTACAAATATTGCATCAGCCACACCGATACCAGCAGCACCACCAAGTGTTGCATACAGTCTACCTTTTGCGTTTAAGGCATCATCTATCTTTGGTGGTAGTTTAGGGTCGGATGCTGTAAAATACTTACCTTTGTCTCTTGCAAACATGGCTTTTTTTGCAAGTCCGGTGCCCACTTTCCATGCTTGTGATCCAGGTATACCAAGATTGGTTATAATACGTGCAATTTGACCAGCTGTTCTTGCCTCTGCTGTTTCATCAAACGTAGTGAGATTATCAAAAAAGTTTTCTACTTTAGCCGCGGTGCTCGTTCCAAGACCCAAGTCCATAAGTGAAGCGCCTAGTGAGAACACACCTTTTGGTATGTCAATAACACCTGCTGCTATGCCGGCTAATACAGATTGTATGTTACCTATTCTACTGTTTTGACCTACAGAACCACCAATGCCACCAGTAACACCACCACCGATGCCACCACCAACAGAACCACCAACTTGAAAATCTTCTCTCGCTAAACCACCGTCTCTAAAGTTGTTGTTAAACCTTTCTATAATACGTTCTTGAGCTTCAGGTGCTGTTAATATTTTATTGTCAAGAACTCTAGCCATTTCTATTTCTGCCTCTATGTCGGCCGAGTTTAGGAAACCATGTTGTAAGTCTGTTGCAGGTTCTGAAAGGTCTTCAACACTACCACCCTCTTTAAAATTATCTAAAATACCTGCTGTTCTTTGAAACTGTGCATCGCCCATTGGTCTACCAAAAACATTTTTTGCTGACATTATATTTACGTCGTACAAATTAACACCAGAGTTTTTTAAAACTTTCATGTTTTCTACTAAAGGTCCTATGTCGGGCATCATGTCAATTTGTTTTCCAGTTCTTTCTAATATACCTAACAAAGTATCTTGGTTACCGTATTTTCTGCCACCAACTGATCTTTTTATATTTAAATCTTTTAACAGTTCATCATAACGTTTTGCTGCAACTTTAAACTCACCTTTTCCTTTTGCATTTGCTAATGCATTCGCAGCAGCTTTAAGAACAGCATCACCACCAGCTCTATTGTTAGATGATTTGGTTGACAATACGGTTAGTAAATCACCTACTTTACCAGTGTGATCTAATTCAATAAGACTAAAATTATTATCAAAATCTTTTTTTCTTATAAAACCTAAATCCATCAATTCATTATAATTTAACTTTTCGTTTAAAACTTTATACTCTTGAGGATTGTTTACTTTTAAAACTTTAAACCTGTCTATCATTCTTTTTTGAATAGCCATGTTTAAAGTTTGCCCGTCTTTTGTTTTTAGCTCTCTATAAAATTGTTTAACTCTGTGTGGATCATAAATTTTGTTTCTTAAATAAGGTGTTGGATATAAAATATCTTCAAAATTATCGAAAGTTATTTTTTTATTATCTGGTCCTCTAAACACCAGTTTTCTAGCTTGTCCTCTTGATACATAATTAGGAACTTCTTTTAATCCAGATTTTTTTAAATCTAGTGTAAAAACTTTTTTAATATCAGGGTTAATTTGTTGTGAGTCTCTTATGATATTTGCCCACACGTCATCTTTAAAATTACCTGCTTTTCTTGCACCTTCAGTGGCTTTAAACCCTAACAAAGAAGGACCAGGGGCTTCTACAAAACGACGACCAAAACTTAGGGTCTTGCCTTTATTTTTATCTAAGTTTGCTACATAATTATCTACAGTAAAATTTTTAGGTCTTTCATATGCTCCACCTTTTAAACCATATTTTTTTTCTAAAAAAGGTCTTGATAAATTTTTAGGTTCGCTTTTAAGTGCAGTTCCTGCTAATTTATCCATGTCCGATTGCCATGCATCTTTAACTTTTTGGTTTTTATATACGTTTCCAATACCATCTATATGTATTAGTTTTGATTTTGTTTTTTTGCCACCACCTTGAGCTAAAGCTATTTTACCTTGTTCAAAGTTTTTAATTTCAGATATTTTTTTACTATACGAAGTTATTAAATTATTTAAATCAGTTCCTTTTTTACCACCAAAAGTAATATATTTTAATTTTCTCGCCTCTTCATACGCTGGTCTGCCTGAATATTTTGGAAGTTTATCAACGATATCCTGGGGATTTTTTTTAGCAAGAGCATATATTCTGTTTTCCAAAGCTATCAAACGTGAAATTACCGAGCTATCAAAAACAAGTTTTGAAGTTTTAGCTAAAGTTGTTGTGAACAAAGATATTGCCATATTACCTCCTAACTTTGTGCGAAGGCGTTTGCATCCTCTACGCTATCGAAAGATTGAGTGTCATCTCCACCTGAGTTTGATGCAACATATCTAGCACCTGACACACCTTCAAGATCCATGTACACCGTTCCAGGCGCCATGTTTGCATAGTCTATTCCACCTTTAGCATCTAAAGGTAGGATGTTGGTTACACCTTCGTTGTAAGCGTCAAAATATTTTTGCATTCTGTTTACTGCTTGTGGGTCACCTGTTTTAGCAGCTTCGGCTATCATAGCTCCTTGTGTGGCTTCGTCAGCAAGAACTTGTTGTGCTAGCATACCACCAATATTTTCTTGTAAGTCTCTTCTTCTACCAACCTCATCAAAAATAGGTTGTGATCCTGTTCTTACAGCCGTCGCTAAATCATCACCAGCTAATGCAGAGGCGCCGAAGTCACTTGCAGCTCTGGACAGTGTTGCTAAATTATTTTCTCTAGTTATTGCAGCAGCCATTCTCTCAGCTTTGTCAGATAAACCTGCAAACTCGTCTTTTTGTTTTCTTTGTGTTTCTCCGGCCTCTGATTCTTTTACTAATTTAGAACCGACTTTTTTATCATCTCCCTCTCCAGCTAACATAGCGTAAAGGTTTTTATCTTCTACTTTAGGGTCACCAAATAAAGCTTGAGTGGTTCTGCTTAATATGTTTGCTGGTGAAGCACCTAAACCAAATGCTCCAGTTTCTCTCAATAATGTTTCAAACAACCTGTCTTCATTACCTTTTTCTGTTATACCTAACCTATCTGTAAGAGCCATACCTGCTCCTAGGGCTGCTGGAGCTGTAAATGGAAAAGCTATTCTTGCAGCTTGTCCAAGTTGTTCTATACCTTTTAATCTAGCAGGAGCTAAAATTTCTGTTGTTTTAGGGATTGGTATTTCTCTACCTGTTCTTGGGTCTATTCTAAAACCACCCCTACCTGTTTTTGTTATTGGTTCAAGTCTTTTTGGATCAGAACTAAATTTTAAAAAATCTTTAACTCTAGGTCCTCTACTTGCGAAATTAGATAAAAACTTAGGAGCTATCCCCATAGATCCTAAACCTCTACCAGCTAGTCCAGCCCCTGATCTAAGAAGCGCCATTGCTGCTGGACCAAGAAGAGTTGCAAGCGGATTTTGCATTTCTCTTTCTTTACCATCAGGTCCCATCTTTTTAAGTATTGGTTCTCCAACTTTACCTGGTATCAAACCACCTTTTTTCATTTTAAGATTAGATGTAATACCGACACCATGTGCCTTTGGCACATTGCCACCCATCTTAAACATTTTTCTTCTTAGTGTGTTTGCCATATTACGTAAATAAACTAGTTATTCCTCCAATTGCACCACCAACAGAACCTATTGTTCCTAAAGCCTGCATCATAGGACTAACAGAACCAACAGGTGAGAACTGAGATGTCATTTGTGGATACCCACCAGATAAACTTGCAAGTTGACCACCAAAGAAACCAAGTGTTTGTTGTGGTGCTGTTGCTATCATTTGTTGTCCTGCAGCTGTTGTGTCTAGTGCAGCTTGTGCTTGTTGTTGTTGCGTCAATCCTGCTTGACCCAATAGTCCAATATTTTGTGCAGCTAGTTGTGGTTGTAACTGTGCGAGTCCTGTTTGTGCAGATAATGCTGCCTGATTAAGTCCTACATTCTGTGCTGCTTGTTGTTGCAGTCCTTGAGCTGTGCCTAATTGCATTTGACCTGTTTGACCAAGAAGACCAACATTCTGTCCAGCTTGTTGTTGTGCTGCTTGTGATCCTGCTAATTGTGCTTGTAGTCCTGATCCAAGAAGCGCTAAGTTTTGTCCAGCTTGACCTTGCGCTGCTTGTCCAAGTGCTAACTGTTGTTGTAACGCGTTAGCTGCACTTTGTTGTGCTTGTTGAAAACCTTGTTGTCTTAACCCTGCAAGTGTTTGAGCAATGCCTGTAGCACCACGTGCACCAAGTTCTCCTTGTGCTATACCAAATCGTCCACCACCAAAGGCAGATCCAGCACTAGCACCTAGTTGTGCTTGCTGTGCTTGCAGTTGTCTTTCTAGTTCTTGTCTTGTTGTGTCAATTACCTCTTGTTGGTATGGTGACATGAATTCTCTAAATGATTCTGGACCAGTTAGTTGTGCAGCTCTATCTAAGAAAGGTTGCGCTGCGCTTTGACCGGCTGCACCCGCTGCTTCTATTCTATCCGCAATATTCTGTGCTGCTGTTATGCCCGGCTGTCCTACGTTTTGTCCTGATATGGCAGCGAGACCCGCTAAGTTTGCTTGGTCTGCAAGATTTTGTAATTGTGTTTGACCTGCACCTTGTCCCGCAGCAGCAGCGATACCAATGTCACCAGCGGCTGTGGCTGCATCATCTAAAAACGGTTGAAAACCAGCGACACCCTCTGCTCTGCCGGTGCCCGCTCCGCCCATCGTTTGTTGTTGTGCAAGTTTAAAAGCGTCTAACTGTGCCTGTGTTTGTGGTGCAACTTGTGGTAAAAATGACTCAAATTTTTCTCCAAACATGGTCTCGCCACCCGTTGGACTTATAGGTGCCCCTAAAAAGGCTGCTAGCTGTGGACCTAGCGATGCTTGTAACGCCTCTACTTGTGGTGATGGTCTTTGTATGGTTTGTGTATCACCCTCTGGGTATGACTCCATAATAGTTTTTACAATTTCGCTGTAATCTGGTGTGCCACCTTCTTGTAAACCTACACGTCCACCAGTTGCAAAGTCATCGTCTAACACAGGATCGATATTAATATCTCTAATTGCTTCTAAAGCTTTGTCAAAAGCCTCTTCGTAACTAAAACCTTGGTTTTCAAGTTCAGTTACCATATCATAAAAACTTTGATCAAATTGCATTATACCCTTGCCTCTAAACTATTCATAAGATCATACATTTTTTGTGCGCCTTTGTTAACGTCTCCATTACCCATAGCACGAACTGCATCAGCAGTCATAACAAACTCATTCTTTGACAACATAGCTGGCACATCGTCAGCTTTCTCTTTCACACCCATCGGTATGAATGTGCCGTTACGTCCATCGACTTGCATGCCTTGTGGCATGCCTGGTGCTGCGCTCATGATACCACCCTCTTGTGCGTTGACACGACCACCCATAGCAGCAAACAATCCTCGTGGATCAGATAGTCTTCTGAAATAATCAAACAAGTCATCTCTTGCACCAGCAAATCTTTCTGTTTCAGCAGCTTCTTCTGCCTCCAACGCCTCTTGTTCTGCTTTTAAATTAGCAGCTTGTGCTGCTAAGAAAGGTGCAGCACCAACACTTGCTTTTGCAAAAGTAGGTGCGTTAAAACCAATTGGTGAATCAAAAAATTGTCTAGCTCTGTTCAATGCTACTAAGCCTTGTTCACCACCTTGCACTTTTTGTATATCCGCTAATTTGCTAGATATATCCCCAGCAGTAAAACCTTCAGCTTTAGCTAACTCATCAATTAGTTCTTGCCCTGTTAATTTATCAAGGCCAACAACTGGAGTTTGTGTCGTTGTTTTTAAAAAATCTGACAAATCTGCAGATCCTTCTAAGAAAAATCTTGCATCATCACCGGTGCCAAATTTTAATATATTTTCTGCATCTGCACCAAATCTAACCGGATCACCTCCCGTAATTGGTTGCACAAATCTATCTATAAATTGATCAATACCACTATATCCCTCTATCTTTGGACCACCACCTGGACTAGTGACTAAACTTCTAAACTCATCTTCTGTTAATCTTGTAGCGTCTTCTAGTAAATTAGCTTTTTCAGCTCTTTGTAATAAATCTGGGTTTTGTTTTAATAATTCTTTTTCCGCTGCCGTTTGTTGTGTAGGTGTTTGAAGCGCACTTAATATACCAGTAATAATTTGTTGTGTTGGGTCTACTTCACCTGTTTGTTTTGCTGATGATAAAGCTGTTAACGCCTGTGGTATTAGAAACTTACTAAATGCACTCGTGCCCGCTAATCCAAGACCTGGTAAAAATGCACCTGCTATGGGTAAGAAAGGCGCTAGTTCTTTTGGAACTATTTTATCTGCTACTCTGTTTGCAAAATCACTGATTTTATCTAAAATACTCATCTATTCTCCCGAATCTGACCCCATAGGAGGCATCTCGATAACTTTCACTAATACATCTTGGGCTTTGGTATCGGACCAGGGTTGGCCACAATCTTTGCAGGTGCCGGTTGCCTGTTCCTCTGAATCTACCTCATTATCACAATTTTTACAATATATTCGTTGATATACCTCAGGTTGTAGCACCGTGATAACTTGACCATTTTCTTGCTTGTATTCGGTCTTTTTCGCTTCTCTAACTAATTTCATTGCCATTATGTAATCTCCAATACTGATAATAATACATGTAATCTATTTGCAGTTCCAGCGGTAGCTTTAACTTCGTCGCCCTCCTGTAGCACCAGTGGCTGTGTTAAAAGCTCCACGGTCCCCTTTGCACCGACCGCTTTGTCTTTAAACACGCTAAATACAGGGTCACCAGACGTATTGTCTCTTGTTATGGTAATCGTGATAGTATCCGCGTTGTTGCTGTCCTCACTGACAAGTATGGACTTTACAAGAGCCGTGGTCGATGGTGTAGGCGGTGTAGCTGTGTCATCGGTAATTGGCACCTTGTATACCTGTGTGGCATTGGTCGTTGTCAGGTCAACTGCTTTTAGTAAAAATGTATCAGCCAAGATAAAAGCTCCTTGCTAGTGTTTCGTCTTTTGTTTGTTGTTCGTATGCAAAATTAAGTTGTGTCACTATTTGATCTAGCTCTCGTATCAGCGTGTCAAACTGTGTTCTATCATACTCTGGTGTTGCATTAGGTAATCGTCCAATAGTTATCTTTGCCATTATCGTCCTCCGTCTGGTTTAACATCTAATCTTAATGTACCATATCTCCACTTGTCACCAATGCCTGTACTAGATATCACGATGTTTGCCTGTCTTGCCCGGCCACGTGTGTCTACCTTTGTAGTAGTTGGTGTCACTGTAGATCTGTTGATTCTCACACTAGTGTAGTTTGTAACTTTTTTGTTAGATGCA
>Ga0208666_1001300_pt1 | contig 11167 bp, 15 predicted proteins | sample 5B_taG_FD_184078 | JGI IMG/M metagenome (GOLD analysis project Ga0208666, IMG submission 184078) | Marine viral communities from the Subarctic Pacific Ocean - 5B_ETSP_OMZ_AT15132_CsCl metaG (SPAdes) (version 2) | ecosystem: Environmental > Aquatic > Marine > Oceanic | place: Pacific Ocean...
TTTGCATTGCATATAGATACCAGCTTGATCTTCTCCAATGTTACGAGAGATAGTACGCTTTTGTTTGAGACAATCACTAAGACCATCAGTCGGAACCATCTCTATTGTCGAACCATTCTGTATCATCAGAATTGCAAAGACAACTTTAATGGTTTCCATTCTTTCTTTCCTCTAAGTCTATTAATCTTTCTTCGTGAAACTGTATGACCATATCATTCTTAAGTATCATTGGAATCTCTGACTCCATCTGTTCTTTGAGTTTGTCTACATTCTCGCCAAGGTACTCAACTAACATGTAGAGTTCTTGAACTTGTGGACTGACCATGCCACCCTTGGGAACAGAATCAATAAAAGTATTAGCAGCTTCTAGGTCTTTCTCCATCAGCTGTAATTTTGTTTCTATATTATTAAGTCGCTCAACGACTCCAAACCCGAACCAAGCACCCACAAGACAAGCCCCAATAATAGTGATAAGATTACGAGCTGGCATTGAGATAGCGGTGTTTTCATTTATATCTAATCTTTTCATACTTCATCTAGTTCTACAAATTTGCCTTCACAAAAATAATCAAAGCCTGTTAGTTTCATGTTATCGTGAAATCTAAATTCTTCTAGAAGTGAATCAACTAATATAACCTTATTATCAAAGAGATAGTCTTGACATTTTGATTCAGATATAAACTGCATATCCTGTAGATATGTCATGCGACTTTCGTCTACTTCCCCATAGGAAAGCATGACGCTTAATATCCAAATCATTTTTTAACTAAGGATCCACCGAAGTATAAGCCTACAATAGCTGCTACTAGATTAGTATCTAATGGTGTAATGACTATACCTCTATGAGCCATAGGAACCCACTTAATTACATCTTTACCTTCAAAGAATAAAAATCCAGGGTTCCATTCTGTATACCCAACAATAACTTGTGCTTGTGGATCTATCAATGGAAGTATCTTAGGTAGTACAACAATAGCAAAGATAGCAGTTAATGCTATGATTCTTCTTGTCCATTGGAATCCTACGTTCTCATATTCTCTTGCTTCTTTAAAGGCTTCAGTTTGCACTTCAGCTCTTTGCAATAACATTTTTTGTTCAGCTTGTTTAGCTTTAATGGACTGACTCCAGATGGACATCACTCCTCCTAGGATTGTAGATCCTAGCATAGTAATCATTTCAAAAGGCATTTAGTTCTCCAGGTAGTAAGACTTTATAAGTTCATCCACAACTAAACCTTGTATTGTAGACGGAGTACCATCACCCCTACGAGGCGCAGCAGTTGCCATTCTCTCTAAAGACTTATCTAAGTTTTTTCTTATTTGTAATCGTTCAGTAATATCGTCAGATAAATCAATCAACATATCACTAAATACTGTTCCTACTTTCATATCACTCCAGATACGAACTACTCTAGGCATCATATCTTTAGGATCATATCCTATGTTTACATAGAACTTATGATTATCCATTTCATATTTTCTAGTTACTCCAGGTCGTCTATTGCTTTCAGGCTCATACATATGTGGCTCCTCAGTTAAGTTGGTTTGCTCCGTTGAGTAGTTGTCTTGCGAGATTAATTGCATCTTCGCTTGTGAGTCTGTTTTCTGCATAGATTCCCCTTGTTGAATTGATATATAAATAAAGTTTTTTCTTAACAATCTTTACTCCCTGTTTAGGAGTTGTCAAATATTCTAAGTCAGTTCTTTGTTCCATCTTCCACCTTTATTTAAAACCATAGGTATCAATTTTGGGAGTCCATTTAATATAACGCCACATCCAATTATTGGTCTAGATTTTTGTGTTTTCATGTACTCGAATGCTAGAGACTTAGCATCTATTAAGCATCCGACTTGCATACCCCAGTTTAAACTGTTGGGATTACCCCAGTATTGAATAGAATAAGAGCTATGGTAGTGTCCTTGAACTGTAGGGCAACCATATTGTTGTGCTACTTTTAATACATTAGCAGCTTTACCATGACAGAAGTATACTTGCTGTCCATTAGACATAGTAATTAAAAGATCATCATGCCATTTCCAACCAGGGCCAACTTCTAAAAATTCATTGTAAGATTTCATTGCAGCTCTTGGTAGACCTGAGGCTTTCTGTCTACGATATACCAGGCTACCATGATTAGAATCCATGAGATCCATCTTAGGAAATAGCTTTTCCATTTGATGGATAGTAACTAATGATTCTTTATGTTCGTCTCCTGCACTATATAAATCAGGATCAGAGTCATGGAATGATATAGCATGAGAGTCAACCTCATCTCCTATATGTATAACACGATCTGGTTTGTATTTCTTTTTAATAGCAGAAAGAAATGGTATTAGATCTGGATGATGATACGGACAATGCGTATCAGATATAATCAAGATTGATTTGTTCATATTGAACTGTAGACCGATTTGATCTTTATTGTCAAATCAGGGTTCTTATTATTAAGTAACACATTTGTAGAAATACTGTAGTTCCAATAAACCATACTAGAGCTTTGAGTTGACGCATGTCTTTTTCGACATGATAGAGATGATTATCCTTGAGGGTATTGAGCTTATTATCCATTAGCTCTAGTTTACCCTCAATGCGGATAATAGCTTCTCTATTCTCCTGTTCCATTCTCTTCTTTTTTTTCTTCTTCAGGTAGATTGTCTTTAAGAATTTTACTATAATGTTCTGATAAAACATTTAGCTCATCATTCTGTAATGCAAGTTGATTGCGTTTATTTGTGATGTTTTGAATTTGAACTAAAGCAACTTTGCCCTGTTCATTCAATTTATTTTCATCATATTCTTTTTCGTCTAATATAAACATATTATCTCCTATGTTGATTTGCTTAAATATAGCAAATTAAGCTGTTCTTTTCCACATATAAACTACAATGTATGGATTCATGTGCGATACTGCATTTCCGCTACCAGTTGCTGATGATGGATGTACAGTAGGATCAGCATTACTGCTATCAAAAGCCATAGAATATTTAAAATCATCTGATCCTGATGACTGATAATATTCTAATGAGGCTGATTTACTAATACCAGATGAATCATTTGCACTTCCAAATCTTCTTACCCAATGTGAATTACTTGTACCATCCATTGAATGATTTGCAAACAAGAAGTGTTTGTGTGCTGGTAAATTTGCTTCTGCAAGAGTGTGTGTTTTACCACCACCAGTTTCTTCAGCAGTATCAAAGTCTGTATCACTACCATTAATACCTACAGGTACACGACCTGCACCAAAAGCTACCCATGTTCCAAATCCAAGTAATGTTCCTGGATTAGTTGAACTTGTAGCATTGATATAAACAGAACCTACTGGATAGACTGCTCCCAATACAGAGGCAGCAAGTGTACCAGATAATGTACCACCAACTGTAATGTTTCCTGTAGTTGTTAGTGTATCAACATAAGCATCTTTAAATCTTTTAGCAGTTGTTCCAAGATCTACATCACTATCAGTAGTTGGCCCAATGCTTCCATCTTTAACTTCTACTTGTGCTGTTCCGCCTACAGTAATATCTACCTGGTCATCTGTAGAGGCAGATATAAAACTATCTTCATCATCATCTAAGATAACTCGACCACCACCAGCTTTTATAGCTGGACCAAGTTCTACTTTAGTAGGGTTTCCAGAGGCAAGAGATATACCTGATAAGTTTACAGTTAAGTTTGGACTAGAATAACTACTGCTACTAATAGAACCAGTAACTGTGTTACCACCACCATCAAGTATTCTTATTGGTCTACCAGTATAATATATACTTGTTAAATTTGCAGATGATGTAATTGTTATAGTGTCAGCATCAGTACGAGTAACTGTATACTCACCATCACTATCACCATACTCTACAAATCCTTCACCAATTTGATTGTACATACTACGCATATTAGCCATAGTTTCTCTAGCTGCGTTATTAACGTCAGATGGAGCCATGCCTTCTGCAAAGTTTGTACTTTGTACTGTTTCGTTATTACTAGCTGTTGTACTGTATTTACCTACGCCTGTTCCAGCCATATTTTTATTCTCCTAGTTTATATTAAGACCTGGATATTTGTATTGTCTACCTTCAGGATAAACAGGGTGTCCAAATTCTCCAAGTAAAAAATTAATTGCATCCTGAAAATGTACGCCATCTTTCATCATTTGTTGTATAGGGTTTCTAAATGCAAATGGTATAAAAGATTCGCCTATTTGTTGTCCATAATCTCTAGCTCTATATAGTGAAAATAAATCTTCTTCACTTATAGGACTAGGCCAAGGACTTGTTAAGAATCGTTTATTAAATAATAATTGTTCTGTTAGTTTAAGTGTACTACCTTGTTTAGATACTAAGGTTTTATATGGGTGTACAGCCCAATGTAAAGGTTCCATCATTTGTTTTGAGAACACCATATTATCACCATTACCTAAATCTATTTTAGTTGGATCTTTGTTTTCAAATAATGATTTACCAGTAAAGATATACTGTAATGCACTGCCTAATGTAGCATATATTAAACCAGCTCTGATAGCATATGCTTGATAAAGTTTTCTCGCTACAGGATCTTTGTTAAGACCCGGTAATGCTTTGTATAAAATTCTAAAGTTAGATATTGTCCAGTCAGGAGCAAACATCATTAACTGTAATACTCTACGACCTGAAGGAGTTAATGCAGTACCAGCTATCTTTTTCATTAATGGTGATTCTACATTCTCGTATAATCTTCTCCAGTTTAATCCACCATAGGCTTCATTAGTAAACATTGCTGCTTTTTTATCTAATTCAACTAATGGTATATCTTTGTTCTTAGGATCTCTTAATAGTTTTAATCTAGCAGTTTGAAATGTATACAACTTGCCTGAGTTATAGACATGATCCCATGTCACATCATCAATAAACTTAAATGGTTTTACAACTAATTTATCTATACCTTGAGACATAGTCCATTTTAATAAAGGACTACCTATTCTATCTGCTAGTCTATTAGCACCTTGTACCATATCATAAAATGCATGGTGTCCAATATCATCAGGATGTGAAAATACTACACCAGCTCTAAGACCAGCTTCATAATCATCAAAGTTGCCACCTTCAGTTATCATTCTTTTAGCTGAGTTCTTGCCAGGTTTAAAATAACTTATTGGTACATTCAATGCTTTTGTAACACCAACGCCTGCAAATATCATAGACTCCATAAGCGCAGCTGCATGAAAGAAAGAATAGCCTACACTAAATCTTTTCTGTAAGAAGTTTATATTTGATATAGCTCTAAATAATCCTTTAGATTCAGTAGAGTCAAACATTAACTTTAAATGAGGTGCAGCTTCTTTATACACAAATGGTGCTGTTATTCTACCATCATCATATGCTTCATCTATAAGTTTGTTTCTTGCTTTTAGTTTTTCTTTAGGATCTTTAATCTGTAGTTCTTCAACTATCTTGTTAATTTTTTTAATTGCTTGTTCATTTTTAGGATTATGTGATTCGAATGCATGGTGTCTAAATTCTACATAGTCTTTAGCATTAACATCTTTGGGTAATATATCATACATAAATTTATATGGATTAGCTTCAGGTGTAACTCTACCATTTATATCAGAGTTAAATAATGTTTTAACTATTCTACGTTCACCTAATGCTCTATTTACTGCATTATTATATAAAGATATAATCTCACCAAGGTTAGTAGTTCTAGCTTCTAATCCTAATGCTCTACCTTCTGCATAACTGTTAATCTTTTTACTATTTTCAGATGCAAGTCTACCTTTATATTGTTCTATATTAGCACTATCATTTAAGAATGATTGTAATTTTTTAATTATAGATTCTTCTGATTCAAATGCTGATGTTTGCCAGAAACCAGGTAAGAAGTTTTTTCTAAATCTTATAAGTAAATCATTATCAGTTAATACTTTATGCATCTTAGCAAAATAATCTTGTGCTGCATTAGCTGCTTTGAGTTCTATTGAAGATAATTTAATAGACTTATCACCTTGAATCCAATCAAGTATAGCTATTTGTCTATTAGGATTTGTAACAGGAAACTCTTTATTAAATAATTCATTTAATCTTCTTGATGTTGCATTACCTACTTTAGTAAAGTTATCATAGTCATCCATAGCATAACGACTAATACCTTCACCTTTTATTTCAGATAAAGTTCTTTTTATTTTACCAAGTTCTGCAAGATCTTTTGTTCTTACATTTTCACTTCGATAAAATTTAATTTGATCTTTAATGCCTATGTTCTTTAAATCTATACCTGAGTTTTTTACTTCTTGTCTAAACAAAGTTAAATCTTCTTGAGTTGCTGTACTTACAAAATCTTTTCCTTTTTTTATATTAAGGTATCTAGCATATGCTTTATTAGCAAATTTAAAAAAACCTATAGTACCTGCACCTATTGATCCTGCAATAACTGCTTTCTTAGGATCTTCATAGCCTATGTAAGAACCACCAGCTGCAACACCACCTACAACAGCAGGCAATACAGATGCATCATATATTTTTTTAGTAAGTGTAGTTTCGTTATTATAGTTAATTACTTTATTAATGCCTTTAGCAATAGAATCCTCAACTTCATTCTTTATAGCTGTAGTATATTTATTGCTATATGTAGTATCAGGACTTAATCTTTCTAAATTACGATCTAACATTTTATCAAATGATTGTGGTATTCCCTTTTCATTTATCTTTAGATCATTTAGTTGTGCAATAGCACCTTCATCTCCAGCTTCTGCTCTAGCAGTAATATATTTAATAGCTTCTTTTGTATTAGCAGCTTCATCAGTATGTCTGCCAATAGTATTAATTGATCCACCAAATACCATACCTAATGCTAAACCACCAGCACCACCTAATGCAGTTTCTACTGCAACTCTATTAGTATCTAATTCACCTTTTTCACCTAATTGTTGTATAACAGAATAGGCAGCAGCTTCAGGAACAGCAGCAGTACCAATAGCTACACCTTTTTGTATCTTTGGAACTTTTGCTAAAACATTATTAGCTTGCATAAACTTTGCTAATGCATTGCCACCTAACATGTAAGGTGTAAATAATAAATATGGATCTGCCATAAATGCATTAACTAACTCTGCACCCATTGCACCTGGATTAGTTTTAACTGCTTCTTGTAATGCTTCAAAACTAAATGGTTCTTGTGATAAAGTATAACCATATCTTTCTAAAACATCTTCTGCTTCATTGTACTCAGGTGTGCCTTTAAGATTAGGATTATTTTGTATAAAGTCTTGAGCTTTCTTTGCTTGTACTTCTTTAGTATTACCAGTTAAAAATTGATATGCAGCTGTAGGTAAACTTTCATAACGCATTAGCTCAATAGGATTTCTTAGTGTTTCAAAAAAACCTGGTTGTTGTAATGTATCAGGTAGAGTTAAAGAATTATCTGGTAACTCTAAATTAACTTCAGGTAAGTTTAAATTACTTGATGGTAAATTTAAAGCCATTACCTAATAACTATACCTTCTAGTTTAGCTTGCTCTCTAATTTGTTCTTCAGATAAATCTGTATTTAGTTGCATCAATTGTTCTATAGTATAACTTTTTGTATATTTACTTGTATCAATATCAGGATCTATTTTTTTATCAGGCCCAAATCGTTCTATAATTTTGCCTTTACTTAAAGCACCTTTATCTTCTGCTTCTTTAAATGCCATATCTATAGCTGCATTAATACTTAAACCTCTATCAACATTAGATTCAATATCTTGAATTAGCATAGATGATAATGCAGATATATCTGTGTTAGGCATATCTTCTTTTTCAGTACCAGCGAAATATTGAGACTTAATACGATCTTCTAATTGTGATATGAATTGACTAGAACGTAAATCGGATTTTTTTACTTCAGGTTGACCAGCAATTTCAATTTGTTTATTACGAAACTCTATAGTAGATTGTTTATATGCATTATCTAATAGAGCTTTTAGTTGTTCATTTCTAAATTTACTATTACCTACTAATGCTTCAGCTAAGTTCTCACCTTTTTGTCCTCTATTATATAGATCTAATCCAGCAATTACATTTCTATATGCTTCAGGATCTTTATCTTGTAGAGTAAATATTTTATCAACAGCATCAGTTAGTTTACCCATAAAGGTTTTTTTATTTGGTTCTGCATAGGCTTCATTAAGTTCTTTGATTGGTCCTATTTTTGGAATCTTACCACCTTCTTTTTTTTGAGGATCTTCTATGCCACCTGATAAATCTGTATCTGGTTTTGATGTTTCTAATGATGGTTGATTAAATCTATAGCCACCTATAGCATATGGAACTTGTTCTGCTTCTCTTGCGAGTCTGGGATCAACTTGACCTTCACCATATCCAACAGTTGCAGGTTGTGTCATTTGTGATAATGATCCTAATGCTGCTGTTCCAAGTAATCCAGGAAAGAAAAACCCCCCACCAAATTTTTCAGGTTTTAAACTAGGATCTGATCCTTTACCTGAGAATGGTGTACCAATTCTACCAAATCCAGGCATATCATCAGCTCCTATGTCTGGTAAATTAATTTCAAAAACTCCGCCACCTGTATCTAATAACATAATAATCTCCTATCCTAATAATCCTGCTAGTCCACCAAATATTGCTCCTGGCGCACCAAACATACTATATCCAGCTTGTCCTAAACCAAATGCACTAGTTAATGGATTGGCTTGTGGTGCATATTGAGTTGTTGGCATATTAAATCCAGCTGCCATAAATGGAAACTGTGAAAATCTAGCTAGCCTGTCATATGGTGATTGTTGTTCAAAGTTAAATCTATTAATACGATCTTGTAATTCTCTAGATGCAAGATCTTCATATGCAGAACCGACTCCACTAATACCAGATATACCAGCAAGCCTTCTTCTATCCATAGTATCTTGTAGTCCAGGTAATGCACCTGCTGCTTGAAACTGTCTACTTAAACCACTTTCTCTAGATTGTAGTTCTCTACCTCTTTCTAGAGATGCTTGTTGAGCTGCTATTGGTGCGTATGCAGCTCCAACACCTCTTGCTGCTGCTTGTTGCGCACCAGGACTTGTTCCTGTTCTACCCATACCACCAAACTGTGATTGAATATCACCCATAACATCTCCAACAATACCTGATCTTACATCAGATAAATAATCAGCTTGAGGTGTTAATTGAGAATATGCACTAGGCATAGCTCCAGATGCAAATCCACCTAATGTACTGCCTGCCATATCATAAAGATAACTTGGGCCAGTCATTTCATAGCCTAATCCTTTAGCCATATCTAATGCAGCTGTAGTTTCAGGTGCAAATGGTACTACTGTAGATCCAGGATAGTATGATGAACCTACACCACTACCATATAATTTAGCAGCTTCAGCCATAATATCTTTAATGTAAGGTTCAGCTGGTTCATATACACCTCCGCCTTCCATTACTACTTCTGGATCACTTCCTCCAAATGACATATTTTAGTCCTCCAATTTTCTTTCTAATAAATAATGTGTTATTTTATAATTGTGTTTTTTAAGTATGCGTGACCAACCTGGTCGAGCATATGTTTCTAGATGAGTACAACCTTCTTGTTTGGCGTAATCTTCTAATGTAGCAATTTTATCTTGCCAAGACTTTTTATCTTTACCAGTTACTATAAATAAATTTAATGCTTTAGTATTACTACGTTTTAATATCTTAGTTACTATGCAACCTTGATATTTGTTTTTTCTTTTTTCATTCCATAAAATCCATAACTGAGCTTTACCTTCATGTAATTCTTTTTGTATATCTTCTAAGTTATAGTGATTACCAGAATACTTTAATGCTTTTTTAATAGACTCATTAACATATGGTTCAACTGTTTTAATATTATCTGTAGGTATAAATACAGGTATTGTCATGTAATTTCTAATATAGATATTGTTCCACTAAAATTGTTTGCAGATCCAGCTTCTAATCTTAATATATCACCAGATTCTAAAATTATAATACCATCAGATATATCTTGAGATGCACCTGCGTTTATTGAATGTTGATCTATTTGAAACTCTGTACTTACAGAACTATCAAAAACATAACCTTTAATACTATGATTACCAGAACCATAATTAACTGTATGAATGTTTTTTACTAAACAAGTAGATCCAGATGCACAAGTATATACATCTGTTTTATTTGTATTTGTTAAATTAAATTGTGCGTTTCTATAATTGTGTGCCATTACTCTTTATCATCCTCATCTACTCTTTTCCAAAATTCGTCAAGAGCATTATGTTCACAGTTAGAGCATTTGCATACAGCACATTGACCATTGTTGCTACAATGACACTCATGTTCGCAGTTACGACACATCATATTAACCTCCAAAGAACCAGGATGCTACCTCATAATTTTCATCATTATGATAGCGTACCAGTTGGTTTACAATATCTTCAAGCACTAATTGAAAGTTTGCTTGGTTATCTAAATCTTGATAGATAAATTCTAGATTACGTTCACTTGTCATGTGTATCTACCACCTTTAGCTCTACCACCTGCACCACCTGCACCAGCACTTCCTCCAGCTCTACCTCCAGATCTTCCTCCAGCTCTACCTTGTCTACCATCTCCACGACTACCTGATCTTTTCTGTGCATCACTAATACCGCCAGATACATCAGTATCCTTAGAAGTTGTGTCTGGTTTATCATTATCTTGATTAGTATTACTTACTAAGTCTGATAGTGAAAATTCTTTTAATCCTTTTACAACATTACCAATTATTCCACCGCTTTTAATATAATTGCCTATCGGTTTCATAGCATCAAATGTATTAACTAGTGCATCTCTAGGTTTACCAATATTTCTTAATCTTCCATATTCATCATATGCTTTTCCAAATCCTGGTGCTGGAGTAAATCTATCTCCATATCTACCAAATCCTAATTGTGGGCCTTCACCTCTAGGATCATCTCCCCTATCACCAGATAATAAACTAGGCAAACTTTGCATAGCTAAAGGTTGTTCTGTAGTTTCTCTTAATCTACCAGTAGCAGGATCTATTTCACTGTCTCCTGTACTATATATAGATTCAAATAAACTTGATCCTGGAAAGAAATCTTTTTGATCTGTTCTATATGTACCCATGTACTCAGGTATAATAGTTTCTGTTTGGCCAGTTACAGGATTAAATCTAAATTGTATTTGTTCTCCTGGCTGCGCTGC
>Ga0208666_1001301_pt1 | contig 11161 bp, 8 predicted proteins | sample 5B_taG_FD_184078 | JGI IMG/M metagenome (GOLD analysis project Ga0208666, IMG submission 184078) | Marine viral communities from the Subarctic Pacific Ocean - 5B_ETSP_OMZ_AT15132_CsCl metaG (SPAdes) (version 2) | ecosystem: Environmental > Aquatic > Marine > Oceanic | place: Pacific Ocean...
CTTACCCCTGACGATCTAGAGGAAATGCTAGACAACGCAGCTAGACGTGGTGCTAAAGAGGCACTACGTTCTATTGGGTTACTTGATGATGATGCAGCTAGAGATATTATAGAGATGAGAAGTTTGTTAGAGGCATGGAGAGACACACGTAGGTCTGTCTGGTCTACTGTAGTTAAATTAGCCACTGTCGCATTACTGACGTTTATTGCAGGTGCGGTGTGGATGACAATGGGTAAATAAGGAATAGATTATGGCAGAATTAAGTAAAGTAGAAAAAGTACTTATGGACCAATTTGGTTGGGAAGACAGAGGTGACGGAACTCTTCTAAGCTCTGCAGGTAAAGTCTATGACCATGAGGCAGGTAGTACATTTGAAGAACGTCATGCATTAGGTACAGACTATGCTCCTGCTACTCCTGATCCTGCGCCTACTCCTACTCCTGATCCTACTCCTGCACCTACGCCTGATCCTACTCCTGCTGATGCACCTGTTGATGCCACACCTACACCTGACTCTTCTCCTACAGATGTTACACCTACTGGTGCTATGTCTGGAGCAGAGATTACAGGAAGTATGTTGTATGGTGAAAATGCTGCAAAAGAAGCAGGTGCTCCTGTTATAAGAGATGTTGGCACTGGTGCTCAAGACGATATGGCGTTAATTTATTTTCCAGACGGTAGTGTAGTTAAGGTTCAAAAAGGTTTTGGTGAAGCTTACCTAAATCACGCAAAAAATACAGGCGTAACTATAAACAGTAGAGATGACTATACTAAATTTACAGGAGATATATCATCAAAATCTACTGATCCATTTAGTATAGAGGCTGCAGTATCTAAACTGGGAGGTGATTTAACTATATCTTACAGAGATGCTAAAAAAGGTAAAACAATAGAAGAACTACTTGCAGAATCAAATCAGTATAATGCAGATAATTTATTATCAATACGAGATACTGGAACTGCAGTTGCCGCACCTAAACCTGCAAACTTTGATGAACAGATGGCTGTTATTAATGCAGCAATTGATTTAGGAGATTATGAAAAAGCACAAGAATTATATGATGCTTTAATATCAGGAGCTAGTATACCTGCACCCACTCCAACATCTACACCTGAATCAACACCTACTCCAACACCTACTCCAACACCTACACCTACACCAACTCCCAATGTAGGAACTACACCTACACCTGCTCCTGCTGCACCAAGTACACCTGCCCCTGCCCCTCCATCAAGTGCAGTTTTTACGCCACCCAGTGTAGTTGCACCTGCCGCACCTGCTGTACCTGCCGCACCAAGTGTTCCTTTACCAAGTGTAGCTGCTCCTATGACAGGTACATTTGTTAAACCTACAACTACAAGTATGTTAGGTACACAACCTTCACAAGCAAATACTTTTGGGTTAATGACAACACAACCTACTGTTGGGCAACAGTCAGAGTATGATGTACGTATGTTTCGTAATGATGCAGGTATGACTACTAGTATTACATTTGTAAATGGTCAACCATCAACACCAATTCCATCTGGTTTTTATCCAGTAGGTTCACAACCTGCAGGTCAAACACCATATACACCAACTTTTGCTACACCATCTGTACCTACTGTAGCACCAGTCAAAGGGTTTACACCTACCTTTATGAACCAAGGTGGGGCTATGATGCCACCTGCACCACCTGTGCAGTCAGCTAGTGTATTTGGTGGATTTAAACCAGAGTCAATGCAACGCATAGCAAGTAGTTTAGGATACAACGAAAACATGGGTGGCTTTGATCAGTTTTTAAATGACAACCCAGATAAAAAACAAAAGATGGATAACTATACTATGAAAGCTAGAGAGATGGCTGAAGGTGGTATGGCTAAAGGTTTCCCTGATTTAACAGGTGACGGTAAAGTTACTCAGGCTGACATACTACAGGGTAGAGGTGTAGAACTAGCTAATGGTGGAACAGTACAAAAGTTTGATAATGGTGGTACACCAGAGTCTACAACTGTAAATTTACAACAGTACGATACACGTGCTCTTGCTCAACAATTGATACCACAACAACAAACTTATACAGGTAATATAACAGATGTACAAACAAAATTAGCTAAGACTCCTGCACTTCCTAGTGGTGCAACAGTCGTACCTGTTGGTACTCAACTTACAGCAGGTCAACTTGTATCTCCCTACTCAGGACAGGTAACTGGTGCTTCTGCTTTACCTACAACCCTTGCAGCAACTAATCAAGCTTTCTTACCTACTACACAAACAGCATCACTAATGTCACCTATAGAGGCATCTGGTGCTATTCGTGCAGCAACAGATCAGACACAGGCTGCACAGATAGGTCAAGTATCCCAGATAAACGCAGAGCAGTTAGCCGCAAGCTCAGTAGCAGATTTAGAAGCTGCACAGGGTACAGAAATATTAATGCCTGACCCACAAGAACGGAAACTAAAAAGTGGTGAAGTAATATCTGGTGTAGCTAACGCACAAACTGCTGCTGCCTTTACAGAGGCAGTTGAAACACAGGCGGCAACTGCAGACCCTAGTAAAAAAGCTACAGTGGCAGGTCAACTAGAAGGACTACTACAGCAGTTTGAAGGTGGTAATACACCTGCGTGGGCAGCAGGATCAATGAGAGCAGCTACTAATGCTATGATTTCTAGAGGTCTGGGTGCTTCATCAATAGCAGGTCAGGCAATTGTACAGGCAGCTATGGAATCTGCACTACCTATTGCACAAATAGATGCTGCTACACAGGCACAATTTGAACAACAGAACTTGTCAAACAGGCAACAACGTGCTATACTAGCTGCACAGCAAAGAGCACAGTTTATGGGTCAAGAGTTTGACCAAGCCTTTCAGTCACGTGTAGCTAACGCAGCTAAGATTAGTGACATTGCAAACATGAACTTTACTGCCGAACAACAGGTAGCATTAGAGAACTCACGTATAGCAAACACAATGGAACTATCTAACCTGTCTAATTCACAGGCAATGGTAATGGCTGAAGCTGCTGCACTTGCTAATATGGACATGTCTAATTTAAATAACAGACAACAGGCTGCAGTACAAAATGCACAGAACTTCTTACAGGCTGATCTAACTAACCTAAATAATAAACAGTCTACAGAATTGTTTAAAGCTCAACAACGTATACAATCTTTATTTACAGATCAAGCTGCACTTAATGCTGCACAACAGTTTAATGCAACTTCACAGAATCAAGTCGATCAGTTCTATGCAAGCTTGACTAATAACACCTCGCAGTTTAATGCGTCACAGGCTAATGCACAGGCACAGTTTAATGCAGGTCAGGCAAATGTTATTGACAGATTTAACACTGAAATAAATAATCAACGTGATCAATTTAATGCACAAAACCGTTTGGTTATTGATCAGGCCAATGCTCAGTGGCGTAGGCAGATAGCAACTGCAGATACAGTAGCAGTTAATCGTGCTAATGAGATAAATGCACAGTCACTACTAGGTTATTCACAGTCTGCTTATAGTAATTTATGGCAGTTCTATGCTGACAATATGGAATGGGCGTGGACATCTGCTGAAAATGAACGTGCTAGAATATCAGCACAGGCTATTGCACAATTAAATGCAGATGCGTCAATATCTATAGCAGAGTTTAAAGCTGACGCTGAAGCATCTGCAGGTGTTGGGGGTTTTATAGGTAATCTTCTTACATCTGATTTGAAAAATACATTAGCAGGTAGTGCGGTTGGGGCTATATTCCCAGGATTCGGTTAATAGGAGAAAATAAAATGTATAATGCAGCATTTCTAGCAATGAATAACTTGGTTATGCCTAAAAGCACTGAGCCGAAAAAACAAATGGGTACTAGTTTGTTATCACGTAATGTTGCTAAAAACGGCACACCTAAAGAGCAAGACGTTAATCAACGTATAGCAAAGTACGTTAGTATAATACGTAAAGATAGAATGGAATTAAAGAATGGTTGATACATTAGAACCAATGATAGATGCCCCAATTGCAGGGCAGTCTCTTACTGCAGAGCTAGGCAATAGACCTTGGCAGCAACCACCTCAGTATAGTACAGTAGAAGATGCGTTGCAGTATTATATTCCTCGTTTAACTAATCCAGAAATGTTAGATGACTTACTTAACGTAATGGAAACAGGCATACCTTTAACAACCCTTGCTAATGCTATACAGTCTAGTGGTGTAATGGAAGGTAAACACAGCCTTGATGTAGGAATACTAATAATGCCTGTTCTTATGGAAACAATGGCGTACTTAGCAGAAGAGTCAGGTATTGAGTATGAGGTAGGTACTAATAAAAAGATTGGTAGCGATAAACCTAGTCAAGCTGCTGTTGCTAGAGCACTGACTATGGTTAAAAAGAAAAAAGGTAAAGTTTCAGAAGAGCCTGAAGAAGAACAGGTAGAGATGGAGTTAGAAGAACCCAGTGGTGGATTAATGTCTAGGAGAAATACAGATGGGGTTTAATTTAATGGCGGCACTTGGTGGTGCAGGTAGAGCAGTGTCACAAAATATTGAAGAGGGTAGACTTCAAATGGACAAGATAGAACTAATGGACGCAGAAGCTGCCACTAGAGAACGTCTTGCTAGGTCTGCAGAAAAAAGAGAACAAGACAAAGAAAATGAAAGAATAGCAGAGGGATTAAGTTATTACTTAACTGATGAAGAAGTTGCCGTAGCAATGCGAAGAGGCATAGGTTCTGCAAAAGAGTTATTAAACAGAGCACAGAATTATGATGGAGACTTTGGTGCTGCATTTAATCTACCTGAAATTACAAACGCACCGTATGGATCAGATTTGTTAGAGCCTGAAAGGGTAGACGAAATAAAAAAAGCTGAAGTTTCTAGATTGACTGATCCTTTATCTACATTTATTGCAGAAGAACCAGAGCCAGATGAACTACATTCAACGTGGGCTGCATGGGAAATAGATTGGTTTGAAGAAAGGTCAGAGATACAGTCCTCTAAGATGAGTGCTCCTGCTAAAGAAAAAGAACTTAAAAAACATGATGAGATATGGTCTGAATATCTTTTAAAAATAGGTGCAATAGCTGACGCAAAAAGAGAACCAGATAAACAAGTAGGTAAACCAGACTATACCGATGCACAGTTACAATCTTCTTTTGAGTTTTCATCAGCAGATGCATATAGTAGTTTAACTAATATTGCAGGAGATAGAAAACTCTTAACAGAAGAAAGAGGTGGGGGTAATTCATTTGCAACTGCTAATGTTATTGGCGGAATAAACATGTACAATTTAAATATAAAAAATAATGAACATGTATCCAAACAAAAACAAGAGTGGATTGAAACTAAATTTAAAGGAGATGTAGAAAATTTACGTAGTAACGCAATTAGTGGAGTTTATACAGAATATAGAGCAAAAACAGTAGAACTTAGAGACTCAATAAATGAAATTAAATCTGACACTAATTTATCACCGCAGAAAAAAGAACAAAGGATAGCTGATCTAAGATTAAGTTATGGTACTAAGGCAAATAAACCTGCAGGTGTTATGACAAATAGAGAATTTGAACAATTAAATCAAAGAGGAGAATTACGTATTGGTGGTGTCTATATTGTAAAATCAAAAGATAGTAGTAACGCCCCTGTAATTGCAGTGGTTACTTACTTAGGAAAAGATATACCGTACTCAAAAGATGTATCTTCTGATACAGGTAAAAATTTTATAACCCACGCAAGAACAAGTATAATAGATTCCGATGTATATGATCTTATGACTAGTAAATATTTAAAGTAAAGGATTATTATGTCTAAGTATAGTGTTGATTTTGATGATGAGGCTGTTGATCAAGAGCAGCAAACGGTTGTAAATCCACAGCCTCAAATTAATGCACCTCAATCAGAGACAAATAAATACAGTGTTGATTTTGAATCTGTAGCAGACGAATCTAAACAAGATATTATTGAAGAACCAGATAACACTACACCTATTTTAGATGAAGTGGTAGTGCCTACTGGTACAATAGAAGAGGAAACGGTAGAGCCAACTAGTATAATAGAAGAAGAAGAAGAAGTCTACTCAACTAGTACTCAAACAGATATGTCTTTACAGCCAAAGTTTGATCCAATAATACTTGACTTATTAGAAAGAGATAAAACTGTAGTAATGACTGAGATAAATCGTTTAGAAGTTGATGATCTAACCGATGAAGAAAGAACAGAGTTTAAAGAGAGAGCAGAGAAAGCTAATCTTCTTTTACCATATGCTGAAGAACGAACAGACTATGCTTTTAAAATAGCTGAACGTGAAGGTCTTCCTGATCCCTCTATGGCTCAAACAGGTGAAACAGATGAATTGTTATATGGAGCAAAGGCTAACCCTTTACAAATGGCTATAGGGTATCAAGAAAGATATTTAGATAAATTAGATAGAGCTAAAGAAAATTTACAGTATGAACTAAGCAAGACAGGCATATATGCAAACGAAGCTAGGAAAGCTAGTATTGTATCATTGATGCAACAAGCGCAGAGTAATGACGCTTTAGATTTAAATACAATAGACTACATAGTATTTGGTGGTGAGTTCTTACCTTTTTATGGTGCGTTTTTAGCTGTTAGAGATATACCCGAAAATGTAAAAGAAGCACGTAAAGCTTGGCAAGAGGGTAGAACAAAAGAAGCTGCACTCATTGGTGGTTTAATGACACTTGAGGTAGGTGCAAGTATATTTAGTGCAAAGGTAGCAGTAAAGGCTTTGCGTAGTAAAGTCGGTATTAAATCACAGTCTACTATAGATACAATAGACTCAATTAAAAGTGCAGATGAAGCAGAACTTACTAAAAGAATAAAAGCCGCAGATGAGTCAGCGGAAGCTAATCCAGAAATAGCTGAACGTTTAATCAAAGAGTTTGAAAAAAGTATAGGCGGTAAATCTATATCTAAAATAGAAGATGGTAAGTTAGTTCCCGACTTTGATGAGGCTAAGAAACAAGGTTTACTTATAGCAAAAGAAGTACACAACCTACAGGATGATAGACTTAAAGAATTTGTAGATGCAATAAGATCAAACGACAGTAAAAAAATTGCAGAGTTAGAAAAGAAACATGGTATTGGTAGTGAACAAGTGTTCGCTATACTAGAAGAAAACTCAGAAGGTTTAATGAACCCCTTATTAAAAGCTGACAAGTTTAATTCTATAGTTGCTATTGCCTCTGACCTACAAAAGAAAAATCCTAAAGCATTTAGTAAAGATAAAACTATTATAGAAAATTTATTTGAACTAGCAGTTAAACAAGACATTGCAGAAAACAATGAGCTTGCAGAAGTTTTGTCTAAGTACAATATTAACTTTGACGAGTTTGTTTTAACAGTCGTAGGCTCTGGTTCAGAGGCAGGTAGAACACTACAAAAGCTAGGACAGTTGAGAAGTGGTGGTGCTATTAAAATAGACAGGAAAAAGAATGCAGCATTAGAAGGTAGTCAAAACCCTTTCATGTCTTTTTGGAGAAGAGCAGAAAATATAAGACGTGGTGGTATGGTTTCTATGATTAAGACTGCAGCTAGAAACTTTCAGTCTGGTACAATACGTATGGGTTTAGAAACTTTAGAGAACATATCTGATACTACAATACTAGCAATGAGTGATGAGTTCAATACCTTTAAAAATGCAGGTAAAATAAAAGCATCAATAAGAGCTATGGGTGCAGGTGGTAAAACTTTAGTGTCTCCAGAAAACTGGAAGGGAAGTATGGGTGCGCTTAAACGTATATATGCTACACCTGGATTATCTAGAGAGTTGACAGAGTATCTATTAGACAGACCAGAATTTGTAGATCAATATGCTGCATTGTTTGATAACGTTAACGAGGTTAGAAGAAGTACTGGTGCAGGTAAAGGTATGGTTGGAGACAAACAACTTTCTGCTGTTGAAGATGTAGTGTCACTTCTTAACACACCTAACAGGATACAAGAATTTGTTATACGTAGGGGTGTATTTATAGGTGAATTGGAAAGACTAGTTAAACGTGACTATGGTATAGACCTAATCGAATCACTAGAAGGTGGTAAGATGACTGACTTAATAAATAACGTTGGTCTTGAAGCAGGTAAAGGTGTACCAAAGTTTGAAGAATTAATTGAGTCGGCAACTAAACGTGCTCTAGATGTAACCTATGCTAAAGCACCTGACGTTAAAATATTTAATGAGACATCTAACTTCTTAACTAGGACAGGTCTTACTGCTGTAACTACACCGTTTCCAAGGTTTATGTTTAACTCAATAGAATTGATGGGTCAGTATAGTGCAGGTGCATTTAACCCTGCAATAAAACATGCACTAGGAATGAAGAAAGGTCCATTAGATGCAAAGGACAGGCAGAACATAAGCCGTAACTTATCTGGTCTGGTCGCTATAACTGCAGCTTATCAGTATCGTATTTCTGATGGTGCTCCCAGTGAATATCAATTAGTAGAAGGTGGTGAGTTAGAGAGTGGCGAGGAAGCTACTATAGATACTGCTGCACAATTTCCCATGAGACAATTCTTATGGATTGCAGAAGCTATGAAACGTTTAGACCCTTCAGTAATAGACTACATACCACAGACTAGACTAATGAAAGAGGTAGGGGCTATAGGAGAGGGTGACTCTACATTTGATCAATGGTTTGATGGAAGAGAAGCAGCAGATGTTTTTCTAGGTCAAAGTGGTAGAACAGCTAACGCATCTGTATTTGTAAGAGAGATTGCTGACATACTAGGTGGTAAAGGTATGGAAGATATTACAGGTGCAGAGGCAAGGGATAAAGCAATAGGACGTGCTCTGGGAAATTATGTACGTACATATCTAATACCCATTACTCAGATAGTTGAGATACAAAGAATGGTAGGGGTACGTCCTTCAGAGTACATAGACGCATCTACAGATGAAAGAATAACAATAGGCGGTCAAGTAAAACGTAGCCTAGATCAGAGTGGGATTACCACACTATTTAATCCAAGAAAAGAATTTGATAGACCTAGCAGAGAGTTCGTACTGACTAAAGATAATAAAAGAATACGACAACCGTTATCGTTTGCTTTAGGTATAACATCTTATAAGAAGGGTGATAAAGACGCAGAGTTTTTAATCAAGTATGGTTTTGAGGAAAAAGATTTAAATAGTCGTGAGACTGGCTCAGTTCAAAGAGAAGAAAATAGGTTAATGTCTGAGTATATTCCTATGATAGCAGAGAATGGTAGGATAGCTGCACGTGAAGCTAGGCAAAACTATAGAACACAGAGCTATAGATATAAAGAAAATAATACCATTGAGGAACATGTCTATGCTGCTGTTCGTGCAGCATTGGATGTACAGGTTAAAACTACAAGAAGTAATTTAATAGGTGAGGATAAATATGATACCGCACCAGAGCATATAAAAGAAAGAAAGAAATTTGATAGGTTTAGTCCTGCTATCAGAGCACAGGCACAAAGAATGTTTTATGGCGAGGTTGGAGAGTTACCAGACCCAACTGATATTGATGACTTAGAGTCATTGAGATACTACGCTGAAGAGTACATAAAAGACTATACTGAGAAATAACAAAGGGGAGCATTTAGCTCCCCATTTTTTTTTATCTAGTGTCTCCACTTCCACCTAGTGTTCCCTTGTCCTTACGTTTATCTAGCTTGATTAAGTTCTGTGCAGCTATCATACCCAACGATAAGTTAAGATCACTAGCCAGTGCAGCACAGTACCACAGTACATCTCCTATCTCACTTGCTATGTCCTCTCGCCATGTCTCAGGTCTGTTCTCTGGACCATCTCGTATAAGCTTCTTTACCTTGTTGGCTACCTCACCTGCCTCACCTGCCATACCCAAGGCAGGATAGGTAATCCTGTGTTGTTCAGGATAGATTGCTGTACCTGATGCTGACCTTTGATAGGAATTAAAATCAGACATGCCGTACCTCTCCTCCAGAAATTGATCTGCTTCTTGCTTTAGATTCATACACCTTTACCCTTTTAAGTTGCTCAAAGTAGGCTTTGTTAAACCCACGTAACCACTCCCTGTGCTGCATAGTGTCCTCATGGAATGGATTAAACACACGACCATGTTTAAAATCATTGTAACCTTTATCATGTTGGTATCTTAGCGGTGCATCGTACTTGCCAAGACCACGTTGTTTTCGAGTTAATTGTTTCATCTTACTCTCCTTATGCTATGTTTACTAGTTCAGCTTCTTGGTACGGTATGTGAAAGAAATACTCATAGCGTTTAGCATTATCTAACCATATCTCCTTTGCACATTCTTTGGTGAGTTGATAGTCTTTTATTCTCCACGCTTTCTTACAGTCTCTACGTATGATATAAAAGTTACAAAATGTTTTGTCACCCTCCATCTGTTTGTACTTATTAATTAGCCTGTACTTTCGGTATGGTATTCGTATCTCTGTCCATCTAGGATTCCAATCACCTGTCCATTGGTTCTTCATCTCTACCTCACTGTAGTACCTATCACCATTCTTATCACTCTTTATATCAAAAGAATAATCTTCCTCTGTATCAAGAATGGTGTGTCCATTACTCTCTAGGTAGTTTGTTATTGTTATCTTAGCCTTACTATCATTCTCCTTATAAGACTGAGGTTGAAACTTTCTATAATACGATCCTTTAATTGGTTCTAACATATGTTTCTCCTTTACGCTCCAATGTCCACAACTTCACAGACATCACCAGTACAAGCAAACGTTTGACTTGAACTAGTTCCGTCCTCTTTTTCATAGTCAGATAACAAAGACCAGTCAATAGCCTTTGGCATCTGCTTTAGTAATGCCTGATATTCTTGCTTAGTGCAATCCTGATATGGTGCTTGCTGATAAGTATGATCAGAGTGTGGTAAAAATGACACACCTGACATCTCGTCAAAGTATTTATAAACAAATGCACCTACCTCTAGCCACTCATCGTCACGCACAGTACAGGTAACGCTAGGTTTATGCTCACACCAATGCCTTTGATACATTAACCATGTCTCTAGCTGCTCAACTGCTGTCATGTCATTACGAGTAACAGCTTTATGTGGTGCTTTCATTGGAAAGCTAAACACTGTAGTAGTGTCAGGATTAAACACACAAGGTTCAGCAGGTATACCCTGATCCTTCATCATGGTTGTAAGGGGATCGTTGTTATCTCCTCTAACGGTTCTAATGTA
>Ga0208666_1001306_pt1 | contig 11146 bp, 19 predicted proteins | sample 5B_taG_FD_184078 | JGI IMG/M metagenome (GOLD analysis project Ga0208666, IMG submission 184078) | Marine viral communities from the Subarctic Pacific Ocean - 5B_ETSP_OMZ_AT15132_CsCl metaG (SPAdes) (version 2) | ecosystem: Environmental > Aquatic > Marine > Oceanic | place: Pacific Ocean...
GTAACATGGAAGTGCGTTTTATTGACAAGCCAACGGTGCAATACATTCTGCGTGAAATACGCAAGGTGGCCACCAAGTGGAATGTTGTTGTCGAGCATGATGGGCAGGGTATGTACACTGTCAAGACAACCAAAGGCAAGACTGTGTTCGTAGCATTGAAGGGACAGCGCGACTACCTTACCCGCTGGCACCCAAAATTGCTGGAACGATTTGATGAAACCTATGTAGCGGAGTGAGTGATATGGTATTGTATATTCTAAAATGGTCTTTAATATTGGCATACTGGATTCTGGCTTGCCATCTGTTCTTCACAGAAACAACAGACCCGAAGATTGCCTTTGGTGTGTTGTCAATGGCTGAAGCGTTGGGCCTGATCTTCGTGGCCTTTGGGTTCTTCCTTCTATTTGCTTTGGGGTGGAAAAGATGATGAATGATGGAGTGCGTTTGACATAAGAAATTGCGTATGCTAATGTATATGCACAATATGAATGGCAACTGTAACAAAGGAGAGAAAGCCATGTTCAAGTATCTGTTTAATTCCGACTACCGCAATGCCAAGTCTGCCTATCGCTGGTGGACAAAGCAGGGCGTAAAGCCAACCATCGTCCGTGATGTTGACTTTGCCGACTACGCCACCTATTCTTGTCGTCGGCATGAGATGGTGCAGATTGACTTCACCAAGTATTATTTCCCATACAATATGCGGAAGGGTGGTGCGTTCTATAATCTGCATCGTATTGTGTCCAAGAATGGCAACGATTACGTCATTCACCGGACATAGACTGTCGCAACTTGCGACACTTCGGGGTGGTGCAATGTCGTGCCACCCCAACCCCAACAAGTGAGGCCACTATGATTATCTATGACCTGTCCAAAGTTCCTGCTGATGTTGTTGCACAGATACACGCCAGCCCCAAGTTTACCAAGTGGTTCAGCGAGTTCCCGACAAAGCTGCTGAACATTGACAACCCTAAGACTGTCAAGGGTGAGAAGTATGGTGTCCGCACGGCTGTCCTGTACCTGTCACCAGCCAAGAAGTCCGGTGTCAATCTGTGTGCCATGTCTCACATCGCCAAGTGCGAGGGGCCATGCTTGGATGAGGCAGGGCGTGGTGCTATGTCATCTGTCCAGATGTCACGCCTACGCAAGACGCTGTTCATGCTGCAATATTGGAGTGTCTTTGAGGCAATGCTGCTGGGTGAGGTACAGGTTCATGCCAATTATTGCCGCAAACACAATCTGCGCTGCGCTGTCCGTCTCAATGGTACGACAGACATTCGCTGGGAAAACAAGCTGTGGGCTGACATGGTGTCTTTGCATCGTGATCACGGTGTGCAATGGTACGACTACACCAAGATTGCCAATCGCATGGTGCCTGATCTGTCCATCTATGACCTGACGTTCAGCTACAGCGGTGTGCCAGAGTATCAGCGTTTTGTGAAGACTGCTGTTGACATGGGTATGCGTTTGGCTGTAGTGTTCCGCTATCGCACACAGATACCCAAGCATTTCATGGGCATGGATGTGGTCGATGGTGACGACAGTGACCTGCGCTTTCTTGAGCCGCAGGGTGTGGTGTCTGCCTTGTATGCCAAGGGCAAGGCTGTACGTGACACCAGTGGATTTGTAATCGGTTAACCGTCGCAACTTGCGACAGAGGAGATGTAAATGACTTACGCAGTACACATGCAGACTTTGGAAAACTATGGCGCACATGATGATGACGGCAAGTTTGAGAATGGCAACGCATACTGGAAGTTCAAAGGCGGTGACACATACCTAGTGTCTGGCGTTGATCGACCAGCCGATGCAATGGCATTCATCATGGCTACCTTTGCTGTCAACAGTGTTGGCCTCAAAGAGATACCAACAGACGTTGAGACACAGGCAGAATGGGAAGCCAAGCTGTCTGATCTCAGTGAGGATTATCAGGAGTTTCTGTGGGAGACTGTCAATCGTGTCGATGTCAAGGCATTCTTTAATGGCACAGAGTCACCACGATACTACCACCAAGCTGCACATGCGCAGGGAAAGGTACTGACAGATGGCTGATCTTACAAATGCCGCAATGGCAATAGAGGCATGGGCTGACTTCAAGCGTGAGGCTGCATGGCAGATGGTTGATGACATCCTTGATGAATATGACTTGACTTTGGCTGATCTTGAGAGTATCAAAGAGTTCCAATGTATCGGAACAGATGATGACAAGGAAATCATTTGGTGGATTGAGGATGAGTTGAAGGAGAGGCAACGTGATAAAGAGAGTTAATCCTGTAGCAAAGTCTATGGCACACAATCGTAGGCGCACGTCTACGCATGTGGAACAGCAAAAGAAGGGCAAAGGTTCCTACAACAGAAACAAGGAGAATGAAAATGCACGGAAACATGAATCAAGTGAAACGTCTGGCACGAAAGCAACCGATTAAGCGACGTCGCCAGCCGTGGAAGATTACACGTGCTGCACAGCGTCGTGATAAGCAGTATCGCCAGAACGCAACCTTTGCGAGTGGTGCTGGCCGGTCACGTTTACGGAGTGCTTAACCGTCGCAACTTGCGACACTAGGGAGTGAACAATGGAACACACAGCAGAAGACTACAACGTAACAATCTTTCGTGGCCATGTGCGCGAGGATGGCTACAAACTTTGGGGCATACGTAGGTGGAATGGGGAGAAAATACTGGACTATCGTCACCCCAAAACCTATGCCAAACAGGAAGTGGCAAAAGATAAGTCACGTACTAAGAGGCATAACCTTCACCGCAAACGTATTACTCAAATTAAAGTAGATCGCGGCTGTGAGGTGTGTGGTATGCAAAAAAGAAACATACACAAAAAGTATCAGAAAGCATTTGCTTATCTGTTACAGTTTGATCACCTTAATCCAGAGCATAAGTTATACAACGTGTGTGACATGGCGGGGCGTTCATGGAAGGTTATACAAGCAGAGATTGACAAATGCCGTGTGGTATGTTTTCCTTGCCACGCTAAACACACAGCAGGGCAACGTAAGAGAGGAGAGATACAGTGAATAACATCTGGAAACTAATCATGGATTGGCGGTACAACCCGCTGTCCCACATACCTGACAACAACACACGACACATGGTGATGCAGGTGCTGGCATGGATGTGGTGCATTATCTTTGCCATGTCTGTGGGTTCTGTCACTGTATTCGGTATCAGTGCCATAGCCCATGCCCTGCTGATTGCTGGCGTGTTCATCACGGCAGGTGTGTTTGAGACAGCTAAGCGTAAGCCTAGTTACTTTGGTGGCTTGGGCAGAGGCAATGGAGGTGAGCATGAATAGGTTTATCATAGAAGATACCCCCGATGCTATAGCACGTTCACTGTGTGACCAGCACATTGTCAAGATGCCACTGGAAGAAGCGCAGATGATGTGTACAGCAGTATGGGAACTTGAGCCTAGATGGGCAGAGAAGTATAACTTGTACAAACCTGTTCATCGAAAGCATCCCTGCACACTGTGGGTGATGAAGTCATCCGGTAACTTTGCGTTTGCTTTTTCTTTGTATGAGGCAATGTTGAGAGAGTACACATTCCGCTATGGCAAAGAACATGGTGCGGGTAAACACAGGAAAGCCTTGAAAGGTTTGCGTTTTATTGCGCCTCTCATACCCACCACTCGTGAGCCGGTCTTTTCACAGAAAGACCCACTTAGCCCATACACAGGGTTGACTGCACACCCACAATGTTTCAGTGGGCATGACGACTGCAAGACAGACGAGGATTGGCCTATCGTCGCATACCGTGCGTTTTACAAGGTTGACAAGATGCGGTTTGCTAGGTATAACAAGGGCCGTGAGATGCCAGATTGGATGAAGGAGGGTGCAGCATGAAGACGATAACAGTTAATATAAAACACAAAGATCGCACCATCCTTGAACGTAAGGTAGAGGATTACTTTCGTGGCTATCACCCATTCGGGTATGGCACTAGGCTGGAGACACCAGCATACTATGATGAAGACCAGCAATGTTGGGTGGCTGTGATATCCCGACACACCTCTTGTGATTAAGGAGAAATGACATGACAGAGAAAAATCTAGAAAACATGACACAGAAAGAAAGAATTGCGTACTGGGATAGAGTTCGTAAGGAGGAAGAACAAGATCGTGAAGATCGTATAAGACAGCTTACCGAAGAACAACGGAACGTCCTTGTAAAAATGCACAAAGAACTGAATAGTGTTCTTTTAACTGCCTTGTACAATGACATGGGAGGCATTCGTTGTTTATCTGTTCTTGAACTTCAAGACTTGGAAGATACTATGAACAGCTTTCAGCGTCAGTTTAACTTGGAGGGAATTACTTAATGTTTGAAGCAGCAATTGTTTGCCTTGCATTGAACATCTACCATGAGGCCCGTGACCAGCCCTTTATAGGGCAGGTTGCGGTTGCCCAAGTGGTAATGAACAGAGTGCGTGATGACAGATATCCTGACGATGTTTGTGGCGTAGTTAAACAAGGTCCAACATACAAATGGAAGGAAGATTTTCCTGTCCGTAACCGTTGCCAATTTAGTTGGTATTGTGACGGTAAATCAGATAAAACACCTGATCAAGAAGCATGGGAAGTAGCTATGCTAATTTCAGTAGGTGTATATAATGGTAATCTTGGAGACTATGTTGAAGGTGCTACGCATTATCATGCAACTTACGTAATGCCTGAGTGGGCAGAAACTAAAACACCAACTGTTCAAATAGGACAGCATATGTTCTACAGGTGGGATTAACGCTTGACTTACGCTCTTGTTATCTATATAACAGAGTATCACTTGCCCTTCGGGGCTTTAACCGTCGCAAGTTGCGACACTATGAGGAGAAAAAATATGCCACTAGATTTTACAGCAGAAGAACTTATTCCAGAACACATCAACTTTCCAGTTGAGTTTGAGCCAACGAAGTACAATAAATCTAAGTACGTTATCAATGGAAACACGGGTGACTACCTTGGCATTGTCGGTACAAAGTTTAATTGTGTCGATCACGGTACATTCTTTACCCGTGCGCATAACGCTGTGTCAGAGCATCTTGGAGAGGAGTTCTGTGATAACATGAACATCAACTTCAGGGCTGCACGTAACAATGCGTGGACTATGATGGACATGGTAATGCCTAACGTGCTGCGTAAGATTCAATCAGACAAGCACACAACAACGATTGCACCGCGATTGATTGCCTTACACGGCATTGATGGTAGCTGTTCCAATCAAGTGTACTTCGGTTCTATTGATTTCTTCTGCACAAACGGGATGATCACTGGAGACTTTGATCAGGTTAAGCGGAAGAATACATCTAACTTTGACATCGAAAACTTCATCAAAGAATTGAAGAACACCATGTCAGACTTCAATGAATCGGCTGACAAGTATCAGAGTTGGGCTGAGAAGCATCTGTACACTATGGATGTCAAAGAAATGCTGGGACACATAATGTCAAAACAAATGTCTGAAAAGATGTTCAGCTTATATAATCACGAGGCCGCTACCCGTGGCCAAAATGTATGGGCATTATATTCTGCCTTCACTAACTACTCCAGTCACTCCGATACAGGCAATGGGTTTGCGTTGAAGAATACAGGCAACGATACCCAAGCAGAGAACATGTGGAAGCGTGAGCAAGAAGTAGCAAAGTGGACTAGCGCACCACAGTTTCGTCAACTGGTGGCAGCATAATGAAATACTCACTACAGAGTGTGGTAGATGATTACTACAATTCCTATGAGTTCAATAACTTACGGGATGAAACTAAGAAACAGTATCAATATCATCTAAAAATTATGCTGGACACTGTAGTGGAAAGCAAAGCTATTCGGGATAGGCAATGTGACAAAGTGTCATCCCGAATGGCCAAGCTGGCCTACAATCAGTGGTGTGACAGAGGCATTCACTTAGCTAATCACGTGTTGTCTACTTCTCGCATTCTATTTAATCATGGTCTACACATGGAGATGACTTTGGTGAATCCATTTTTGGCTGTTAAAAAACGCCCTGTGAGCGTCCGTAGGACTGTGTGGAGTAGGCAGCAGGTACAAGGCTTCTTAGACTCGGCCTACGGCGATTTTAGCACCCGTAACGTGGGTTTAATCGCACAGATGGCATATGAATGGTGTCAGAGATTGGGTGACATGCGGCTACTGACTTGGGACGCATTAGATTTGTCTGGGTCACGTGTGTACATCAAGCAGTCTAAGCGTAAGGCAGAGGTATTTTTGCCAATATCGCAACAATTAACAGAGATGTTAATAGAACAAGAGAGCGACTTTGGTTTTCAACCTTACGTGGCACCTATGACAGAACCAATACGAGGTGTTTACAAACCTTATACAGTTAACCGGCTACCTAAAGTTGCACGTCGTATCATGCGAGATGCTGGATTACCTGATGAGTTGAGGTTGTCTGACCTTCGTCGCACTGGTACAACTGAGATGGTTGAGGCCGGTGTATCTATGGGCAATATTATGTCGGTTACAGGACATGCTAATCCACAAAGTGTAAAGCCTTACATGAAAAACACTTTTGCTAGTGCAGATTTAGCATTGACGAGTCGTCAAAATCGTGATATTAAGACATCGTGATTGCCCAACGGACTATATATAAACATATATAATAGGAATATATACAATGGATATAAAAATATTTGTAGAAGACTTAGATATTCCTGCAGGGGAAACTCGTAGGCTTAATTGTCCTGTATGTAGATCGTATAAGACATTTACTGCCACAAATAATATGGGTTCTCTTTTGTGGAATTGTTACAAGGCATCTTGCAGTGTAGGTGGAACAGCACGTGTGAAACTTACATTGAATGACCTTCGTAACATGAATAAGTCTAACTCTGTAACTGAACCATTTGTACTACCAGAGTATGTGGTATCTCGTGATTCAGATGTATCAGAGTGGGCATCAGAATTGTATGGCTTGAATGCAGAAGAACTTGGTCTTTTGTACGATGTAAAGGATCACAGAGTTGTTTTTCCTATCGTACATGACAACAAGATTGTGGATGCAGCAGGTCGTGCAATGGGCAAGAAGCTACCTAAATGGAAAAGATATGGAAATAATAGCTTGCCATATGTTTCTGGTAGTGGTACTGTCGCTGTTGTTGTTGAGGACTGTGTTAGCGCAGCCGTTGTTGGTGGTTACGGTTCCTTTGTCGGGGTTGCTCTTCTAGGTACATCGTTATCTGAAGCGCATAAAGGGTATCTAACGCAGTTCTCAACAGCCATTATGGCACTAGACCCCGACGCATTGCCAAAGACGCTACAGTTTGCTAAAGAGTTAAGAGGATACGTAAACGATGTGAAAGTGCTTCGTTTACATGACGACATCAAATACCGAACCCGACAAGACGTGGATAAGCTGCTTGCTTTCCGCTAGTATAAAGGAGAAAACCAATGGAATTATCAATCATCAGAAGTTTGATGGACAAAGAGTTTTACGACAATCATCGTGGAGCCAAATGCCCTGACCGTCTTTTTGGTGCAGATGCACGTAAGATCAAGAAGACCATTGACATCGCAATGGAGCGATACAACCGGAGTGTAACGCCGGAAGAAACAGAAGCACTGTTCCTGTCAAACAACCCGTCTATGACCACTGCTAACAAGCAATCCTTTGAGTTGCTGTTCAAGCAGATCAGGAAAGAAACGCCTATGGGTTCAGACGTGGCACAGGAAGTGTTGTCTAAACTGTTTCAACAGGTGGTAGGCACAGACATTGCTGAGTTAGGCTTTGACTATGTGAATGGTGATCAAGCCAGCCTTGAGAAGCTACGCATGATACTTGAGCAGTACAACGATGACTTCTTGCCTGATCTCAATGTAGAGTGGGATGACATAGACATTGACACATTGCTTGCTAAGAATGATCTTGAAGCACGTTGGACATTCAATATACCAACACTAGGTCGGCAGGTTGACGGTATCAATGCGGGTCATCTTATTGAGATTGGCGCACGGCCTAACACGGGTAAGACATCGTTTCATGCTAGTTTGATTGCTAGTCCCAACGGTCTTGCCGCACAAGGGGCTAACTGTATAATCCTGTGCAACGAAGAAGGTAGTCACCGTGTTGGCGCACGATATCTGACAGCAGCAACTGGTATGACAATGCAGCAGGTAAAACAAAATCCATCCCGTGCTAGGGATTTGTATTCTCCTATCAAGGAACGCATCAAGATCAAAGATGCTACAGGTCGTGACATGTCATGGGTAGAGTCGGTTTGTAAGACATATAAGCCTGATGTGATCCTTCTAGACATGGGAGATAAGTTTGCTAGGTCTGGTGGCTTTGCCCGTCCTGACGAGGCTCTAAAAGCGAATGCAATACATGCTCGTATGATTGCAAAGCAGTATGAGTGTGCTGTATTCTATATGTCTCAGCTAAGTGCAGAGGCAGAGGGTAAGGTTCTTCTCAATCAATCTATGATGGAAGGGTCACGTACAGGCAAGGCAGCAGAGGCAGACCTTATGCTTCTCATCGCTAAGAATCCAATGACCCAAGAGGATGACCCTAATATTGAAGACCTACAGCGTCACATTAATGTTGTTAAGAACAAGCTGTCAGGCTGGCATGGTGTAGTTACCTGTGAGTTAGATTACCGCACAGGAAGGTATACGGCATGATACAGCAGTTCCTTTTTGATTTAGAGGACTATGATCTTGTCGAAGGGGATGGTAAGACATGCAACAAATGCAAAAAGCATTTACCCTTTTCAGCTTTTAGCTGGCATTCTGGTGCAAACTACTTGCGTCCTGAATGTAAAAAGTGTAATACAGAACTAGGTAAAGTTCGTAATGCTTTGAGGCAACAATATGGTATGCCTGATAAAGATCACGTTTGCCCTATATGTCTTGAAGGCGAGGAATCTGTAGCAGGTAAGGGTAACATGAAAAATGGTGCATGGGTTATTGATCACTGCCATGATACTGACACATTTAGGGGATGGTTATGCCACAAATGTAATAGATCATTGGGTGGGTTTGACGATAGCGTAGAAGTATTGAAGAGAGCAATACAGTACCTAATTAAACATAAGGAGAGAATAAATGAAACTGACACTTGATGTTGAAAATACAGTCACACACCGTGACGGCAAAATGCACCTTGATCCATTTGAGCCAGAGAACTCTTTGACTATGGTGGGTATGCTGACTGACCAAGGTGTTGAGCGTATCGTTACCTTTGACCACAGTGAGGTTGAGGCAGATGAATTTGGGCATACTGTTGTACAAGAATGGTTGGACAAAGCTACTATCCTCATCATGCACAACGCAGCACACGACTTGCTATGGCTCTGGGAATCTGGCTTTAAGTATGATGGCCCTGTGTTTGATACGATGCTGGCAGAGTATGTTCTGCAGCGTGGGCAGAAAGAACCACTGTCTCTTGAGGCTTGTGCAAACAGATATGAACTGGATACTAGGAAGCAAGACACATTGAAAGAATATTTCAATAAGGGATACAGTACAAAAGATATACCACACGATTTGCTATCTAGTTACTTGTCTTCAGACCTTGAAGCTACGCAGCAGCTATCTGATCGTTTGTATCAGCGTCTTAATACAGTTGATGATGCTGGTCTTATGGACACAGTTACACTGACTAACAGGGTAGCTGTATCTCTCTCTCGCATGTATCAACGGGGGTTCAATGTTGATATGGATAAGCTGCAAGAGGTTCGCACTGAGTTTGAGAATGAACGTGCTGATCTTGAAAAGGAACTACAAAAGCAGATAACGGATTTGATGGGTGATACACCTATAAATTTAAACAGCCCAGAGCAATTGTCTCAGGTTATCTACAGCAGAAAGCCTGTTGACAAATCTATGTGGCAAAACTCTTTTGACCCTTACATGGCAAAAGCAAACTACAAGCAAGCAGTAAAAGATAATTCTGTACATGTGTATAAAACTAAAGCAAAAAGATGTAGTACGTGTTTTGGTAATGGTAAATATTACAAGAAAAAGAAAGACGGCTCTAACTTTGCAAAGCCCACAAAGTGTCCAGATTGTGGCGGCATTGGATATCAATTTGTTAGCACAGGTGAGTTGGCAGGATTGAAGTTTTCTGCACCCACAGCTAAGTGGGTTAGTGCGCATGGGTTTACAACAAGTAAAACAAACTTGGATATCCTTGAGGGTTTTGCAAAAGAACGAGGCATGGAACAGGCAATGAGTTTTCTACATAAAGTAAAACGCCTAAGTGCTTTGGATACTTACCTGTCATCTTTTGTAGACGGCATTGAAACCTTTACAAAGGCAGATGGTAAGCTGCACGTAAGACTGCTTCAACATCGTACAGCCACTGGACGATTTAGTGGGGCAGACCCAAATATGCAGAACATGCCCCGTGGTGGTACTTTCCCTGTAAAGAAAGTGTTCATATCACGGTGGAAAGGTGGCAAGATTATGGAAGCTGACTTTGCCCAGCTAGAGTTTAGGGCAGCAGCATTTTTATCACAGGATGGAGTTGCAATTGAAGAAGTATCTACTGGATTTGATGTACATGCATACACCGCTAAAGTTATTACCGATGCTGGTCAGCCTACGGACAGACAGACTGCGAAGGCGCATACTTTCGCGCCGTTATATGGCGCAACGGGATTTGGCAGAACACCAGCGGAAGCGCAGTACTACGAACACTTCACGAAGAAATACAGAGGAATTGGGTTATGGCACTCCCGATTGGCTAAAGAGGCTTTGTCAACACAGAAAATAACAACGCCTTCTGGACGCCAGTACTCATTTCCCAATGTTGTACGTAAGACTAATGGGACGGTTAGTTATTTTACACAGATAAAGAACTACCCGGTTCAGGGTTTTGCTACAGCAGATATAGTGCCAGTAACACTACTGCGCATAGAAGATTGTCTGGACGGGTTAAATAGCTGTATCGTTAATACTGTACACGATTCAATTGTTATTGATATCCATCCTGACGAAGAAAGACAGGTGATTGAGGTAATCAATACTGTAAACAGGGAGTTGACAGATATCATTAACACTACGTTTAAAGTGCAGTTTAATGTTCCACTACTTTTAGAAGCAAAAATGGGTGAAAACTGGCTTGACACTAAGGATGTAAACTGATATAACTATGCATCTTGATCTTATAAAGGAGAAGAA
>Ga0208666_1001308_pt1 | contig 11137 bp, 15 predicted proteins | sample 5B_taG_FD_184078 | JGI IMG/M metagenome (GOLD analysis project Ga0208666, IMG submission 184078) | Marine viral communities from the Subarctic Pacific Ocean - 5B_ETSP_OMZ_AT15132_CsCl metaG (SPAdes) (version 2) | ecosystem: Environmental > Aquatic > Marine > Oceanic | place: Pacific Ocean...
AAGAGATTGTTAAAAACAAACAAGATCTTAAACATATTCACGAAGACGTTGAGAAATTGGGCGGTAAGATAGATAAGTTCTATTGGGTTCTCTTAGTAGTTGCGGGAACAACTACGTTATTCGTGCTAGATTTATTATTTAACAAATAGGAGAAGTACATGCAACTTAGTCGTAATTTTAGTTTATCAGAATTAACCAAATCAGATACCGCTATACGTAAAGGTATCAATAATAATCCTAGTGCAGAGCAAGTAGAAAAATTAAAAGCACTATGTGAAAATATCCTCCAGCCGGTTCGAGACCATTTTGGAAGAGTTAAAATCACATCGGGATTCCGTAGCGTAGAATTATGTGAAGCCATCGGCAGCTCGGCCAGATCACAGCATGCAAAAGCTGAGGCGGCAGATTTCGAATGTATTGGCGTGGACAATGCTGAATTATTTGATTGGATCAAAGCCAACCTCACACCAGATCAATTGATCCTCGAGTACTACACGCCCGGCGAACCTAATTCGGGCTGGATCCACTGTAGCTGGATACCCGACCAACCCAGAGCATCATTCTTACATGCTTATAGATCAGAGGGTAAAACAAAATACAAACCTATTCTTGGCAAAGCAAAAGATTTAGTATAAACAGCTCCAATGGAGAATAGTTTATTAGTACACAAACATTTAATTGTTAGAGCAGAAGCTGCACGTCCACCAATGGATGAAGAGCAACTTACTGAATGGATGAAAGAATTTGTGGAATCTATAGATATGAAAATATTTATGGGTCCTTATGTTAAGTATTGTAGAATGCCTGGCAACAGAGGTATCACAGGTGTTGCAATTATTGAAACTTCACATATCACTATGCATATTTGGGATGAACCTAATCCTGCACTAATGCAGTTTGATGTTTATAGTTGTGGTGAGTTTGATGTAGAAAAAATCTGTAATAAAATAAAAGAAGACTTTGCTACTACTAAAATAGAATATAAATTTTTAAACAGAGAAACTGGGCTTGTGGATTTGTAATTTTCGGTAAAAATACTTTTGTCTTAGAAAATCCTACCTACACATACAGCCAATAAAGTTACCACTACCATCATTCATAATATGTAAGTTTAATTTATCTACATATCCTGTTAATTTTAATCTAAGTATGTCACACAAATCAAAACAATCTACTTCACCTGTTATTACAATACCTTCTAATAGTTTTTTTGTAACAGGTATAAGATGATATAGACCATCATTTAAAATTATTAAATCCATTCTCTCCAGTCCTCATCCATTATTGTGTTAGCTATATTCATTTTAGATCTTAAAGCTTTTACTATCTTTTCATCTACAGTTTTTGGTGCTATAAAATCTACGTATGTTACTGATTTATTCTGACCTATTCTATGTGCTCTATCTTCTGATTGTAATCTTTTTTCTAAGTCATACCCATTAGAATAATAAACAACAGTATTAGCACAAGTAAGAGTAATACCATACCCACCAGTTTGTGGATTACCTATAAAGAATCTAGCTTTGGAGTTAGGATCTTGAAATTTTTCTATATTTTCTTGACGTTGTTCTGACGAAATTGCGCCATAATATTGTACTATAGAGTCTGCACCAAATTCATCGGTAATAACTTTAACTATATTCTCTATATCATATACATAGTTAGCCCAAATAATTACTTTACCTTCTACTTCATCTAGTAATTCAACTAATTCTTTGAGTCTATTATTTTTTATTTCTGTAATAGTGCCATCATCATTTCGTAAATGACCACAAGTTATCTGATGTAGTCGCATCATTTGAGTTAAAACGTGAGGAGCTGTAGCCATCTTACCTTTTAGAGAGGCGAGGGCCGCGGATTTCATAGTAGAATAAGCTTTGCTTTGCTCATCTGTAAGATCTACTTCACGTCTAATATAAACTTTATCTGGTAAATCTAAGCAATCATCTTTAAGCACACGATAAGAAAAACCTTTTAGTTTATCAGCTAATTCATCGAGTCTTTTATAACTACCTATTAATTGTACTCTTCTACCACCAAAGTTTCTGTCAATCATATTGGCGTATCTATTTCTAAATGCGTAAAAAGAATCATAACCTAAAAGATAAGAATTTAAAAAACCACATTGAGTATATAAATCTAATGGTGATTTAGTTACAGGAGAACCTGTAAGTATTCTTCTATATGTAGCTTCTTTACCTAAAGCCAAAATAGATTTAGTTCGTTTAGCATTTGGATTTTTGATTGTAGTAGACTCATCAATTGCAAGCATTGTTTTATGACAACGCATAAACTTAGCTGCAAAGTCTAATCCTTTTTTAGTACTTAACGCTTCAACATTTATAATTAGGATGTGAAGGTCATGTCCTGTTTCAAATAATGTTTGATACTCTTTATCCTTTTTCTTTGATGTTAAAGCAGTCCATAATACCATTTTGGGTTGTATGTGACTAGATAAATGATTTGGAATTTCTTGAGAATACCAGTTTCTATAAACACCTTTTGGTGCTACAATAACGGCCCCATTTATTTTACCTTTATCATATAGCATAGCCATATTATCAACTAACACTTTTGATTTACCTGTACCCATCTCCATAAAATAACCATACTCAGTTTTATCCCACGATTTTTCTAACGCAGTTAATTGATGTGCGTAAGGCTTAGTCTTAAATTTATAATTCATAATTTATTTCTACTTTCTAGTTGACAAGTATATAATCCCAGTGTAAAAGTTTGTCAAGAGAAATTAGAATGAAAAATAAAATATTTGAATTATATAAACCTAACTCTTTAGCAGAGTTTTTAGAATTTTATAAAAACAATCCTGACGAGAAATTTGTTTATGTTGCACAAGAACCACCAAGACACATTAATATATTAAGTGCGTCTGATTATGGTTACTTAGTTTTTTGTTTGCCTAATACAGGACCAGAGTCGCAAGCAATATATTCAACACAACCTTTCGTAAGAAAGATGAAAAAAAATTTAAAAGAATTTAGACAACAAGATTATTTATTAGCAATAGGAGATCCTATTATAATTGGGATTTGCAATATTGTTATAAGTGATGTAACAAACGGAAAGTTTAATGTTCTTAAATGGGAAAAAAGAGAAAGTAGATACTACCCATTGGAAGTTGACTTTTATAACTAGAAGGTAGAAATATGAGTAATGAAGTAACTAATATGATGCTAGAAGATTCTAAAGATCTTTTAGACAATGTAGAAGTTAACACAATAGCTGCAGAATGTGTTAAGCTTAAACAAAAAGAAGATGAGATTGCAGCACTAGAAGAGCAGCTAAAAAAGAAAAAAGAAGAAGCAGATGATATAGGTTCTAGAGTAATACCAGAACTATTAGCTGAACAAGGTTTATCAGAAATAAAATTAGCTGATGGATCTAAAGTATCTGTGAAGAAAGAATTCAGAGCTACAATTCCTAAAGATGAATTGAGAAGAGAACAAGCTCTACAATGGCTTCGTGACCAGGGGTTAGGTGATATTATTAAAAACAATGTCACTGTATCTTTTGGTAAAGGAGAAGATGACAAGGCTGAGCAATTGCTTAACCTTGCAGCTGAAAATGGTTTTGAACCACAACAGAAATCTGATGTGGCTTGGAATACATTAACAGCTCTATATCAGGAGCGTGTACAGGCCGGCCTGGACATGCCTTCTGATAGCTTTAGTCTTTGGATTAAAGATAAAACTAAAATAAGCCGGAAATAACTAATGGAGAATGTGTAATGAGTAATGAAGTAATGAACAAAAGCTCAGGGTCAGTAGCCTTATTTGGTGATGACCTACAAAAAGGTTTTGAAAACATGACGCAAGAAGATATGGCGTTACCGTTTGTCAGAATCTTAGGACAACTATCACCGCAGGTAACTGATGGTGATGCGAAGTATATAGAAGGTGCTAAACCAGGCATGATCTATAATACTGTTACCAGCGAATGTTTCGATGGTAAGAAAGGTATCAAGGTTATTCCTTGTTATTACAAAAAGGATTATCCAGAATGGTCGGATAGAGGGGACGGACCAGGTGCTCCAGTCGCAGTTCACCTACCGAACAGTCCGGTAATTCAAACTGGTAAGAGAGATGGATCTAAAATTAGATTACCTAATGGTAACTATTTAGAAGAGACAGCTTCTTATTATGTACTGGTTGAAACAAAAGCAGGTGGGATGACACCAGCGTTGATTACTATGAAATCAACACAGCTTAACGTCAGTAAAAAATGGAATTCTATGATGAAAACCATACAAATACCTGATGGTAAAGGTGGAATGGCTATCCCTCCAATGCATGGGGTTGTGTATAACTTACAATCTGTACTACAAAAGAACGACAAAGGTTCTTGGTATGGTTGGTCTGTTACACAAGACAGGATTATGGGACAGGACGATAAATCTTTATACCTTACGGCTAAAGATTTTAGTGGTACTGCCTCTAAAGGAAACGTGCAAACAAAAGCTGATGTAGAAGAGAAATCTAAAGATAGTACTCCGTACTAAATTTAGTTGAAGGGGATCGCGAGATCCCCTTTACAAAGAAATCAGAATGTAATATATGAATAAATTCAAACAAATTTTTAGTGGATTAACAATAGCATATGGACAATACCAACCCGGTGACAGAGGAGAGAACGGTAAGCAACAAGGTAAAGCCTTTATTGTTCGTAAAGACGTCACCGACGAACTTTGGACCAATCATCTTGAAGGAAAAGGACCAGCCCTTGGGATTATCCCTATCACAGAAAATAATGATTGTAGGTGGGGGTGCATTGATATTGACGAATATAACTTTGATCACGCTAGCCTCGTTAAAACTATTAGGCTTCATAAACTACCCCTCATAGTCTGCCGTAGTAAATCAGGCGGAGCTCACGTATTTTTATTTACAAAAGAAAACATTCCTGCATCTTTGATGCAATCAAAATTAAAACAAATGTCTGTCATACTTGGTTATGAAGGCTCTGAAATATTTCCAAAACAAACAGAAATACTAGTGGAACGTGGTGACACTGGTAACTTCTTAAACTTACCTTACCACAATCAAATGAAAGGACTACGTTATGCTATCAACGATATTGGCTCCAGTTGTACACTTGAGGAATTTTATCAGCTCTATGATGTTTACAGTTGCAGCAAAGAAGAAGTCGAAAAAATCAAAGTCGAAGAGAAAAAAATAGAAGAAGCATTTACTGGAGGACCCCCTTGCTTAAACAAGTTGGCATCAATAGGTTTTGGTGAGGGTTCCAGAAACAATGCATTATTTAATATAGCAGTTTATTATAAACAATCACATCCAGATACATGGGAAGATGAAATTGTAAAAGCTAATTCAAAATATATGGACCCAGCATTAAGTAATAATGAGGTTCAACAATTAATTAAATCAGTAAACAGAAAAGGTTATGACAAATATAGATGCAAAGATGCACCTATCAATGCAGTATGTCAGTCTGGTTTATGTAGAACAAAAAGATTTGGTGTAGGATTTGGTGAAGAAGAAATGCCAGTATTAGGAAGTTTAACTAAGTATACATCCACACCACCACAATGGTTTTTAAATGTAGATAAAACTAGAATAGAATTAAAGACAGAACAATTATACAGCTCACCTTTATTTGCACTTGCATGTTTAGATCAAGCAAACTTAGTTGTACCTGTACCAAAACCAAAAGATTGGAAACAACATTTTTTAAAACCTTTGATGCAGAATCTACAAGAGGTAGAACCATTAGAGTCTTTAAATCCTACCAATGAAATTACAGGACTCTTACAAGATTGGACAACTAATAGACAATCAGCAAGAACTATAGATGATATATTTAATAAACTACCATACACAGAAGATGGCTTTACATATTTTAGAATGGAAGATTTCTATGCATTCTTAAAAAAGAATAACTGGGATATGGACAAAATTAAAACAGGTAACTTAATAAAAAGATTAGAAGGTATCTTTGTAGAAGAGACAAGACTCAGAGTTAAATCACAACAACCTAGAGTGATTAAAATTAAAACAATGAAAAAATTAGAAGCTGCTGTTTCTAAAGTACCATATCAACAGGAGGATTTCTAATGTCTAAACCTCCTACTTATGACAGAGACGTAGGTAAAAATTGGCATTTAAGATTTAGATTAATAATACAAGAACTAACAGAAGAGTTAGAACTAACACAAATACAGCTACAAATAGCGGAAAGGAAACTAAAGAAGTATGAAGACAATAATACTAGGACCACCAGGAACAGGAAAGACAACAACGTTGTTAAACTTAGTGGACGAATTTCTCAAAGATGGGATAAGACCTAGACAAATAGGTTATTTTTCTTTTACAAAGAAAGCAGCAACAGAAGCAGCAAACAGAGCTGCAGATAAATTTGGTTTAGATATAGAGAATGATCTACCATTTTTTAGAACTCTTCATTCTTATGCATTCAATCAATTGGGAATGACAAAAGAAAAAATGATGAAGACAGAAGACTATAAAGAATTTGGACAAAAATGTGGCATACCTATTAAGACTGCAAAGTATTCTACAGAAGATGGTACATTTAATTCAGACAATGAGTATCTTACAATAATAAATACAGCAGCTGTAAAGAGAATGGACTTACTAGAATATTATGATTCTAGAAAAAATATATTAGACATAGAACGAAACACATTATTTTTGTTAGCAGAAGAATTAAAAAGATTTAAAAAAGAAAAGAATCTAAAAGACTTTAATGATTTGATAGAAGACTTTTTGTTAAAAGAAACATTAAATAAATTTGAAGCTTTGTTTATAGATGAAGCACAGGACTTATCATTACTACAATGGGAAATGGTAAGAAAGATTTGGTCTAAAGCAAACAAAACATACATAGCAGGTGATGATGACCAGGCTATATTTAAGTGGGCTGGTGCAGATGTAGATCACTTCATTGCACTTAAAGAAGAAGTAAATGATATTAAAGTATTAGATCAATCTTATAGGATTCCTGGAGGACCTATACATGAACTATCACAAAAGATAATAGGTAAAGTACAAAACAGATTTGACAAAGAATATAAACCTAGAGCAGAACAAGGATTATTAAAAAGATATTCTGACATAACACAGGTAGATATGAGTAAAGGTGAATGGTTAGTTTTATCTTCAGCAAACTATTTTTTAGAAGACGCAAAAGATTTGTGTGAGATTCAAGGATGGTACTTTCAATACAAAGGTATAAATTCTGTATCATTAAAATTATTATTGGCATTAAATAATTGGGAACATTGGCGTAAAGGTGATCAATTAAATCATTTAGAAATTAAAAACATTTATCAGTATTTAGGAAGTAATGTTTTACCTGGGTTTCAAAAGGGTAAAACTTTGCATTCGGATGCGAAGTATACACTAAAAGAATGTCAAGAACAACATGGATTAATAACTTCTAAAGTTTGGTACGAATCATTTGATGGATTAGATCCCATCACTGAAACTTACATTCGTAATATGAGGGCGAATGGTGAGCAGATAAATAAAAATCCTCGTATAAAAATGTCAACCATACACGCAGCAAAAGGAGGAGAAGCTGACAATGTTTTATTGTTACAAGATCTTACAGGCGCAGCACTAGAAACTATGAGTCATGATCCAGATGAATTACACAGATTATTTTACACTGGCGCGACGAGAGCGAAACGTGAATTGCATGTGTTAGATCCTAAAAACTTTGATCGAGCTTATATAATATGAGTAAAGTTTGGAATAAACAGCATGGCGGAAGCCACTATCAAAAGTATGTCATACAGCCCAGTAAGTTTGTAGTTGAAAATAAACTTTTATATCCTGAGGGATGTGCTATAAAATATATAATAAGGCATCAAGATAAAGGGAAGAAGCAAGACTTGTTAAAAGCCATTCATTTTATTGAGATGATAATTGAAAGGGATTATAAGTGAGAAGAACACAGATACCGCTATTTGCACCCGAAACAGAATGGGTAGCACCACACGAACTTAAAAATTTATCAGGCGCAAAAGAAATTGCGATTGACTTAGAAACCTGTGATCCGGACTTAAAATCACTAGGATCAGGTAATGTCAGTGGAAATGGGCACATTGCAGGCGTTGCGGTGGCCGTAGAAGGCTGGTCAGGGTATTATCCTATAGGACACGAGGGTGGTGGAAATATGGATAAAAAACTTGTTTTAGAGTGGGTCCAGGAATTAGTTAATCAAGAAAAAACTACCTTTGTATTTCATAATGCTATGTATGATGTTTGTTGGCTTAGACAAGCTGGTATAAAAATTAGAGGTAAGATTGTTGACACTATGATAGCTGCGTCTTTGATAGATGAGAATAGATTGTCTTATGCATTAAACACGTTAGCTAAATTTTATGTAGGTATAGGTAAGAACGAAAAGATTTTAGAAGAAGCTGCAAAAGATTATGGTGTAGATCCTAAAGCAGAACTATATAAACTTCCTGCTATGTATGTAGGTGAGTATGCTGAACGTGATGCTGAAGCCACATTAAAACTTTGGCAAAGACTTAGTACAGAATTATACAATCAAGAACTAATGGATGTATTTAACCTGGAGACAAAACTATTTCCTTGTTTAGTTGACATGAGATTCAAAGGTGTAAGAGTTGATCTTGAACATGCTGACAAATTAAAAAAAAATCTTATGGAGAGAGAAGCTAAGATTGTAAGCAGAATAAAAAACTTAACAGGTGTTGACGTAGAGATAAGCGCGGCTCGTTCTATTGCAAAAGCATTTGATAAATTAGGTTTACCCTACGACAGGACAGAAAAAGCAAATGAACCTAGCTTTACAAAAAACTTTTTACAAAACCACCCACATGAATTACCACAAGCTATAGCTGAAGCTAGAGAAATAAATAAAGCACATAGTACATTTATAGATTCTATAACTAAACATGCAGTGAATGGAAGAATACATGCAGACATAAATCAAATTAGATCAGATCAAGGTGGAACGGTGACAGGTAGATTCTCTATGTCAAATCCTAATCTACAACAGATTCCAGCAAGACATCCAGAATTAGGACCCATGATTAGATCTATCTTTATTCCAGAAGATAATACTAAATGGGGATCATTTGACTACTCACAACAAGAGCCTAGAATTTTAGTACATTACGCAAAACTACAAAATTTAGAGGGAGTTGATGAAATTGTTGGCGCATACAACGCCGGAGACGCTGATTTCCACCAGGTCGTGGCCGACATGGCAGGCATAGAACGGAAGCAAGCTAAGACTATTAATTTAGGCTTGATGTATGGTATGGGTAAAAATAAATTAATGGCAGAGTTAGGATTGATGAAAGAATCTGCAGAAAAATTAATTAGACAGTATCATGCTAAAGCTCCTTTTGTTAAAAAACTTATGGATAATGTTACTCGTAAAGCAGAAGACAGAGGTAAGATAAGAACTTTGTTAGGTCGTGCGTGTCATTTTGATCTTTGGCAACCTGTGCAATTTGGTGTATTCAAACCATTACCATTAGAGATGGCAAGAAAAGAATATGATGAACCACTTAAACGTGCGTTTACATACAAAGCATTAAACAAATTAATACAAGGAAGTGCTGCAGACATGACTAAAAAAAGTATGGTAGCTTTATATGAAAATGGTATAATACCTCACATACAAATTCATGATGAGGTAGATATCTCTGTTGAATCTGATGAAAAAGCAGAACAAATTATTGAGATAATGGAATCTGCTGTGGAACTAAAGGTTCCAAACAAAGTAGATTATGAGCATGGTAAAAATTGGGGTGAAATAAAATAATGGCTTATCTTAATGCCAACATTCCAGCTACCTATGCACAAATACGAAAGGAGTATTTATATGATCTTAAAAAACATCATGGAGAAGTCGAAGACTGTATTATCTTCGGTATCTCATCTATGGGTGGTAGGGCTATCTTATGGCACGCAATTATGGAAAATGGCGCAATCTTTTATCGCCTCCCTATTAGTGCATTTATTCAACGCGGTTTCAAAGTCGAAGACGTACCAAAAAAAAGACTTGATGAACTGGAGCTTTGGAATTCTTTTAGTTATTATCCTACTGTTACTAGTTGGAATATTTTAAGCGCAGCTTCAGGAAAATATATTGGTAAAGATAAACAGTGGCATCATGGTAGCTATTTATTTACCGTTGACTGGGCACACCCAGATGGTAATATACTAGATACCGATCATTCGGAAATACCACACGAACATAAGTGTGCACACATAATTGCCTTAGATGATGGCAATTATGCAGCTCAACCAAACAATAGATGCATTTGGGACCTACCTTCATTTACCGTTAAGGACAATATTCCTGACTGGAAGGTACAAACAAATGAATGGAACGTAGAAGATACAGGTGCGTGGAAGACTCAAGACACCGACAATTTCTTTTATGAGATTGAGGAAAAAAAAGAATGAGGTATTGTTATGGATTACAGATTTACAGCAATATTAATAATATTGTTATGTTTATTGGCTATATTTGTAAGGCCAGCCTCCTACCCATCGTTGAAAATCGATAAAAAAGACTATATAATCCCTCCACCAAAACCTAAAAATGATTGATAGATTTATATATAAATGCTTTGCAGGACTAGACAAATTTTGTGAATTAATAGACAAATTGTTTACACCTAAAAGACAGAAGAAAAGAAAATGAGTAACAAACCACTCAACATATCTGAATCCGCTGCTGTGCAGATGCCGATGAAGACGGTTGCCTCTCTGATTTTACTCGTTGCAGCCGGCGTGTTCGCATACACCGAGCTGACGGCCAGGCTGGTATCGTTGGAGACATCACGTGAGCTGTTTGAAAATGATTTGTTAAAGAAGTCTGAACAAGTCCCCGTCGATCAGGAGCAACATTTTTTATTGGAAGATCTTTATAAGAGTGTCGAAAAGATGGAAAAGACTCAAGAGTTAAACATGACAAACAAAGTTAATATAGAATTTCTTAGCTCACAATTAGAAAAAGCATTAGAAGATATTGAAAACTTAAAAGATAAGGTAAGAGAAAATGGAAAGAATTACTAGACAAGTTGTGCAATATATTTCTGACATGGAAAAGAAAGCCAAACAAATGAGATTTATAAAAGATTTAAAAA
>Ga0208666_1001312_pt1 | contig 11112 bp, 13 predicted proteins | sample 5B_taG_FD_184078 | JGI IMG/M metagenome (GOLD analysis project Ga0208666, IMG submission 184078) | Marine viral communities from the Subarctic Pacific Ocean - 5B_ETSP_OMZ_AT15132_CsCl metaG (SPAdes) (version 2) | ecosystem: Environmental > Aquatic > Marine > Oceanic | place: Pacific Ocean...
AACTTCTGAGCCTTTTCTCTTGACGTACATTCCTGAGCTTTAGCCGCTAATTTAATAAGTTTCTTGTATTGCTTATTGATACTTACATGACCTCCACTAATTCTTGGTTGGGCTGATTAATTGCATCGGCAGCTACAACTCCACCAGCACCAGATGCGATTGCTGCCAGCAGTAACTCAACAGGAAATCTTCCAGCAACTCTTCTTCTATTTACACTTCCAGGTAATGCTCCTTGTTGTGAATATGGAATTTTAGTTGTTGCTAACTGCTCTAAAAGATTCCTCTGATATACCTTTCTTGAATAAGGACTGGATGGATATTCAGGAACCTGAAGACCTAAAGCCTTCATTTGATCAATCGAGAGATATGGAGATGGTTCTTTACTTCTAAGTGAATCTAATGTTGGACTAATTCCAGGAATATTTAGCTGAGTATGAACTGCATTTTGTTTCTTTGCTGCAATCTGAGCTGAGATTCCGTCTAAGAAATCTTGCACTCTTTTTTGTCTTACAGCTTCACTTAAAGGAACTTTCCTTTCAAATTCTTCTGCGCCTTGCCATACAGCCATATCAAACTAAAAACGCTAGTGGACCCATCGCGGCAAATAAAGCTGCTTTTTTCCATGCGGGTGCTTCTTTATATCCAGATCCAATACCACCTTTCTTCTCCTGCTCAGTCTCTGCGATTTCTGGTGCATCCTCTGATTCAGGTGCATTAATAACACTTTCAACTGGGCGAGGTTTATCCTCTCTAAGCTTTGAAGCACTCATGAAACCACCGAGTGTTCCCAATAATCCTGCTGCTGCTGCCATTCGATAACTATTTCTAAGCTTCGCGGCTGTGGCTGAAGGAACTGTTCTTCTTCCAGTGGTGATATTAGATGCCTCTCTTCTCTTGTTATAGAAATCTCTGACTGTTTCAGTTGAGCCTTCTTCTCGGCTTCTTCTATCCATCACCGCTCTAATTACATTCCCCAGATTTTCATCTACGTTCTGCCTGAGAACGGGGTCTGCCGCTAAGACTCCACCTGCCCCTAATGCACCTCCCATTAATGGCAATGCCTGAGTAGCCACGTTTACTGGTATTTCTGCTGAGTTATAAAATTTATCTGGTCCAGTAACTAAATCAGCTCCACCTTGGACACCTGCAAATACATTTCCCAACGCACTAAGACCCACTAGATCTATTACCGCAGGATCGGCGGCTGCATATCTGAATCTATTTACGTCCAAAACAAAAGAAGATACCGATCATTCTTTATTTTAGATGAATTTATTTTCGAAAAGTTTATTTAATAGGGGTCTTAACTCATGCTCTGGTGGGTATTGAACTTCTGGTCTACTTCCAGCAAATAACATTAGAAGCTAGCTCCGAATTCAGATTGAATAGTTGGGCCACCAGTGCCGTAATTAACATTTAGTCCTACATTCTTATTTCTCCATCCAGCATTTAATTGAGTGTTCCCTGGAATCTGCATATCTCCTCCCATGAAAGGATCTTCAACAGAACTAGGCAACGTATAAGATCCACCTACATTTAACTCTCCTCCAAATAAAGGAGTGGAATAATCTCCACCTATCGCCTTTATTTGATCTTCGTCTAAATCCAGATTTATATTTAAAGGAGGTCTATCACTATTCATCTTCAGGAGTTCTTCTACTAACGGGTTTTCCCCTGCCTTTCTGAAACTAGAACCAACCCCCTGCCCCTTCCCTGCGTCGAGTAATGCTAATTGTTCCTGTAAATCCACTACTACGACAAGACACTATTTAAACATTCTAATCTTATTATTTTTCCAAAAGTTTAATCAATAGGGGTCTTAACTCATGCTCTGGTGGGTAATGTCTCATAATTGCCCTTGCTTCTCTTCTGACTTCTCTAGGAATCCTTGGTGTTTCCTTAGTATTAGTCAAACGAAGAAGGAAATCCCTAGCCCCAACCATCGCCTCGATTTGCTGATTGGGCTGACTAATTCTGAGCTTCATCTTGCTTAAATACGATCTTTTTGGCGTTGTCTTTGAGCTTTAACCCATCTCTTACATTTTTAATATGCCAATTATTGGACATATCTTTGACAATTTCTCTCCCTAATTCCAACCCTAATTCCAAAGCAAACTCTTCTGCTAACCCTGTAAAAACAGCATGGGGGTGTTTGCCTTTTGGTAAATTATGACGACCAGAGCGATCATATAGATAATTAATAAAATCACAGCGGTTCTGCTGCTGTCTGACTGCTTGTTTTGCTTGCTCTCTTTGGTCAAGTAATGTCATGCGAGACGTATCTTACGTTACGTAAGCTTAGTCTTATTTTACTGATACTGCTAGTTATCCCTTAATAAGAAGGCTGAGAAAAATAAATAGAAGTTTCACTTATGCATAATCTGAAATTTTCAAGCTAGTTGCACTTAAAGCCACGCCAGCTTTACTAAAACCAGTAGCTGCGCCTATAACACCATCTTGAGATGTTCCTAATGTCCCATTAGCTTGAACATAATATGCTGTGCCAGCAGTCAAACCTGATTGATTTCCAACTACGTTTCCAGCTAATTTAATAGTTCCTGTAGCAGTATCATTGATTGCGTCTTCAGCAAAACCTATGACGTTTGAAGCTGTTGCGTTGGTACTTGTAGTTGTACTTGTAAGTGATGGAAAACTAAAGACATAATTTTCGTTAGTAGAACTTACATCATTAACAGGAACTAATATTTTACCAAGATTACCTAAAACAGTTGGCTGGGAAATTGTATCCAAATTATTAGGAGTATTTGTAGCGTGATCGTGGTTAGAAATATCTAATTTATTTGCATCTGACGCATCGTAAGAAAGCCTACCAGAGAACAAAACATCATAAGAAATACCACTGTTGTGATTTTTGTAGTAAAACATATAACCTGTTTTACCGAAAGGTTCGTAGAGAACTCTTAAACGTATAATATTTTGATTATCACTTCCTTGCCAAATGGTAACTCTTTTTTCAGCAGCATCCCAAGAAATAGATGTTCCGCTAACTGAACCTACTCTTCCCCAAGCTGCATTGTAGTCAGTTTGTCGGATGTAAGAAATTATTATTTTATCGTTATGAGAATCATACAGAACATCGTGAGATCCATTATCGAGCGAATGGGCTTCTTCATAGTTTGATCCTGATACTTGAATACTTCCAGAACCAGTTAAAGAAGTACCACTTGTAATTGACATGACTACTGCCCGTGTGTACCATCCACTACCATTATCGTTTTTAGCAACAACAACAAACTTACTAGCACCAACTCTAACTGCTCTAGGCCATACCCCTACTTGTGTACCTGCACCATTGTTGCCAATGTCTTGAATACTTCCAAAACTAGCAGTATCACCTGTACCAGTAGTTTGATAAGTTAAAGTCATTGTTTTAGCCTTTAACAGGTTGCCAGAATTCTTATAACTAATTAAAGTTTTACCTGAAGAAGTGTCGTGGCAGACATTTGGATGTTCACCACCTGAAGTTTGATATGTATAAGGGCCATACCAAGTAACTGCAGAAGCAGAAGTAAATCGACCACTTAAAATTTCACCTCGATTGCTATTGGTGTTGTGATAAGCAACAATAACTCTGTCGCCTGTTTCATCCCAAATAGCATGAACTTCATTACCAGCGGCTGCAATAGTTGCTTCGCTACCTGTTATAGCTGTTACAACTTGGGATGAGTTTAAAAATAAACATTGAGCTTTTACGGCTCCTCCAACACTAGCTATTTGAACAGCGTAATTATTATTAGGGTCGAAGACAATACATGGATATTGACTATTACTATTACTAAGTATTTGAACAGCACTTACATTATTAAACATTGTTGACGCAGTAGTAGTAGTTGATGTTTGCACTATCTGTGCAGCCTTACCAGCAGTCGTAATGATGCAAGGTTTACCAGCAGCAATTGCACCATCTGCCTGAAGTTCGATAGCGTTACCTCCAGCAGGGACAGCAGCCCAACTAGGAGCCGCACCGCTACCACCAGATGTAAGGACTTCTCCAGATGAGCCATAATTCGCACCACCGATTCCTAGTTGTCCATCCTTCCATATGCGTAACCTCTCTACTGGTAGTGCAGCATATGAACCCGCTGAACCTGTTGGAGCTGTATAGAATTTTAATGCTGTTGCCCTGTCTGCACTTGAACTGGCAGCACCAGAACAGCCTTCAATAATTGCAGTTCCATTGTCATGGACGTTAGGAGTATTATCCCAAGAGAATCTAATCTTCCCATATTTAACATCTGCTCCAGTTACGTTTGGATGACTAGAGGTTAAATCTACTACGGCAACATTACTTGTATTTGATCCTCTTGCTCTCACCCCAAGCACGATATCCTGACTTGCTGCGGGAGCCCATTGCATTCCAACGGTTCCTAAACCCGGAGCAACAAATCCACGCTCATTGATAAAGAATTGATTGCCATCATCAACTTTAAAAAGAATTAACCCCGGAGCAGTTCCATTGTCTGATAATTGTAGATATGTATTTCTATTTGCTAGTTCAACAATAGAAGTTGTGGAGTTATAGCCTAAAGCTCCACGACTATCTGTGCCAAGAATTAAATTTTTAGTATTTAAGAGATGAATATGTTCTGAAGATGTCCACGCATCAGTAGCGTTAAGCCAATTAAATGTCTTGTCGCTTGCGCCCTTTAAAGTTATCCCCCCGTTATTTGCAGTCGTATCACTAGGTGTTGATACCTTACCCAGAGTGATATTGATATCCTCGACATCAAGTGTCTGCGTGTTAATCGTAGTGGTAGTCCCATTAACTACTAAATTTCCGCTAAGTGTGAGATTGACACCAGTAGCACTGCCAGTGAAAGCCGGTGCTGCCTTACTTGCATAGTAAGCGTCTACAAAAGCAGTGGATGCAGCCTTGGTGCTTACGTCAGATGCAGGTGCTGTTGGTACTGTTACTATTCCCGTGAAAACTGGATTATTCTTGGTAGCCAGATCAGCTATGACAACAGTGATCTCATTATTCGAGCTATCCTCGTAAATTAAATCTTGAACTTTTAGATCACCGAAACTCATGAAGAAATCTCTACTTTCCCAATATCTTTATTTTAGTAGAAGTCGTTATGACTACTTGTTTACCCTTTAATTAATAGTTTGGTTGCTGAAAGAGCGATGCCAGCTTCTATGATTGGATCTGCTGCGGTAGTAGATAAACCACCGTCTCCTGTTAAATAATGAATTTCACCAGTAGTCAATCCAGACTGATCATCTGTCGTATTGCCTGTTACAGCTAAAGTTGCAGCAGCTCCAGACGAAACAGCTCCTGTTGCAAATCCTGTAAATTTACTAGCATTTGTACTTGATGTACCACCTTTTATTCCCCATATAGCTGCTTGGCTATAGCCAGCATTAAAAGATGCTACACACATTTTATTTACTGGATCGTAATTCATACCCATTGCATTTACCCATAGAGCATTTCTACTACTAGTCAGAGAATCGGTAACTGCACTACTTGCAGTAATGTTACTACCACTAACAGTAAGAATCCTTGCTTGCAGACTTTCATAAGAACCACTCTGTTGTTTGGCATAATAGATCATTGTTTTTTTAATCGTTTTGTCATAACAAAGCCCTTTTTGCTTTCTTATTTGACTAGTCAACGATGTCCCAGTAGCCCATGTAACTGCTGTTTTACCTGTGTTATATGTCCCTACAGCGTAGCCAGTGCTATTGCCATCTTGCCATAAAAAGAGGACTTTACCTGATGCTTCGTCGTAACATATTGAGTGTCTATCATCTCCATCGTTATCAGCCGCACTAGTATCAGCCGTACAAAGTGAACCTGCTGTAACACTTGTTCCGCTTATCGTACATATTTTTACATAAGCACCTGCTGTACTAGAATCATTTCTTGAAAAAGAGACAAGTAATCTATCGTTTACACTGTCATAAGCCGCACTTGGATAGCTGTAATAACCCGTATAACCGCCAATGGTTGTTTGGCTACCAGCAGTAATAGTACCTGAACCATTATGACTTAATATAATACAACCTACTCGATACGCATTTGTACCATCGCTGAAAGGACCGATCAAAGCACATTTATTTGTACCACAGGAAACCAGTCGTAATCTCCCTGTATCAGAATTAGCAGCGGTAGCTATATTTGAACTTACTGTTGACCAAGTTATGCTATCTCCAGCACTGTTTATTGTGCCTATATATAGTTTGACAGCATTACTCTTTGTATAAGCTGCTAAAACTCTACCGCCGCCTCCATCTATGGTACAAACTGCATGACCGTAAGTACTAGAAGTGTCTAAGGAAGTAAGTGCATTAGCATCCCAACCCGATGTGCCTGTACTACCATTCCAACTCATTATCCAAGGTTGAGCTTGTGTTCCATTCATTTTCAAAAGTAGAACATGCCTGTCTTTCTCGACGTTATAACAGCTATCAGAATAAGAGTTACTACCAGTTCCGTCGTAAGCGTATGAAGACTGGGCTGTTAAACTTTCACTAATTGTCTCCGCAACTTTTATAGCTTGACCACTACTATTAATAATACAAGCATCACCAGCCGTTAAAGCTTCTCCTGCGGTAGCCGTTATTTCTGGAGCAGCCGATATTGATGTCCAACTAGGAGCCGCACTAGCACCACCAGATGTTAGGACTTGTCCACTTGTTCCGTAGTTAGCTCCACCAATTCCTAATTGACCAGCAGATCCACCAATACGGAATCTTTCTGAATTATTTGTTCCTAATAATAAATCATGACTTGAAGTAGTTAATACAGTTGCGTTATGAGTAGCACTTGGTCCACGAATTTCTAATGTACGGCTTGATTGGTCATCTAATAAAATTACAGGGGTAGTAGTACCAACAGTTAAAGGTTTAGTTGGTGAGCTATCTCCAATCCCAACCTTACCATCAGCTATTATTCTGACTCTCTCTGTACCTTCAGTGGTTATCTTTACATGACCATCTGATCCTGTATCGACTGTTTCTACTGAGGTATTACCTTCTTCAATTTTGTCTGTAGCAATCGCCTGCCAACTCCCATCTCCTCTTAAGAAATTAGCACTACCTGCTGTTCCAGAACCAAGTCTTGCAGTTGGTACAGTTCCACTCGCTAAATTAGTAGCGTTTAATGCAGTTAGAGTTGAACCGTCTCCAATAAATGTTTTACCGCTAGCAACTTGAATATGTTCACTAGATGTCCACGCATCAGTAGCGTTAAGCCAAAGGAATGTCTTGTCTGTAGCGCCCTTTAATTTCCAACCTCCTTGGTCAGCAGTCGTATCACTAGGACTTGAAACCTTACCAATCTCAATTTGCTTGTCCTCGACATCAAGTGTCTGAGTGTTGATGATCGTCTGAGTACCGTTAACTGTCAGGTTCCCGCTAAGTATTAAGTCAGCACCATTGATTGTCCCAGTAAATGTAGGATTAGCTTTCGGGGCAAAGTTAGTCGTGACATAGCTTTGAGTCGCTAATGTACTCAGAACTACTGTGTTATCCCCAGAGCCTGTATTCCATATAAGATTTCTTACCTTTAGGTCACCGTAAGCCATGAATAGGTTTCTTCTATTTCCCTATCAGTAGTTTAATTGAACCGAAGAACCTAACGTCTACTCTGGAACGACTTCAGCAGGAGTTACTTCTTCTAATGCGTTTATTTCTTCCTGAGCAATAGCTGTCTTTAGTTCGTCAACTGCTTTATTTGCTGCTTGGAATTTAGCACCTGCTTCGTTCTGCTCCTTTACTGCTTCAATTAGCTTACGAACAAGTTCTTGATCTGCCATTAATTTTTAATATCGCATATAAATTATAGATTATTTATTCTTGTACTGCTGACGACTACTGCCAACACTACACAGTGACTTCTTTCCAAGAAGTTGTTGATTCATCCCAGTCGTATATCTTTCCACTTGGATTACTAGGAGTTGCAGCATCAGAAGGCATATCAACTGGGGCTTTATAATTACAAGTTGCTTCGTCAAAAGTCCAAGAGGCAGGACCAGCAGGGTCTCTTGCTGCCCACTTTGTTTTTACTTTGTCTTGTCTAGCTTTCTTTTCATCTTCAGTCATATCAACAATATGCCATACATCTTTTACTATTCCATCAATTATTTCATAGGTAATTTCGGGTGTATCGTATTTTTGATACACGCCTACAACTGGACAAGGTATTCTTTCGAATTTCATCCAACCGTTAGGAACAGAAGAGTCCCAATCTAAAGAGGGGAATGCTTGCTTTAAATTATTTTTAAGACAAGGATGATTTTGAGGAACATTATTCTCATTGACTTTAATAAATAAATCCATAATTAAACGTCTCCAACTTCAGTTGATGGAAATTGTCTAGTGTCACCCGGCCAAATAATTCTCACCGCTCCCATATTTCCACTACCTCCATTACCTCCATTACCTCCTGTACCACTACCGCCACCACCCCAACGCCCTCCTACAGTACCCCATATGTAAACTCCATTGCCTCCACCTGTAGTGCTATTTCCTGTGACTGTTCCTATATTTCCACCTCCACCACCTCCACCTGCTCTATGGTTCTGGTGTGATCCACCACCACCACCACCTGCCCCTATCCATGCACCATTAGGCGAACCATCTCCACCACCACCCGCAGAAGAGCCTGAACCTCCATTACCTCCTGCACCTCCACCATTTCCAGCATTAGTATTCCTACTTGCACTTTGACTCCCATTACCTCCATTACTTCCTGAACCTTCACCACCGTAACCACCGCCAGATCCACTAGAGCCATCACCACCACTATATGCGCCGTCACCTATACAATTACTTGCTAATCCACCTTTTTTATTATTTTCTTCAGGACCGCTTCCACCGTCTGCGAAACACGCATAGGAACCATTTGCATTTTTAAACCAAGATGGGCCGCCTTGTGAATCTAATCTGGAAGGACTGCCAGCAGGACTGAGGTTATTCATTCCTTGTTGACCTGTTTGAACGCTGTAACTTGTACCAGGAACAACCGTAATATTGTTTTTGTAAGCACATGCGCCACCGCCTGCCCCATCCCTAGAAGACTCGTTGCTGTGCGCCCCTGCACCTCCCGCCCCAATACAAACAACAGAAATAGACGTTACACCAGCAGGGCAAACCCATGTATATGAACCATGTGTGTTATTGGTGTATTCAGTTTGGCCTCCACTTGACCCGCCTACACCTAAAAGCATTTGTTGAATAGGCATCAGCTTAGTCCTGCACCTGAGATATAACATTCGGCAGCTATATGGAACCAAATAGTAGCCATTCCTCTACCAGCTAAAACTCTATTACCTGAAGAAGCATCAGCCGCATTGTGCATAGTTAAGCCCGAACCTTGAGTAATCGTTTGATCGGATGTACTGTTATTTACAATTGTCACCGCCTCTCCATCGGAAAATACATTGTTATTAATAGTTACGCCACCACTAGAAATAAAGATACATTTACCTGCATCACTAGCAACTGCAACATAAGCAGATGCCTTTGTATTTTTAATTATCTTTCTTAAATCGCCTTTGCTGTCTGATACCGTTCCAGCAAACGTGGCGTTATTTGATCCGTCTAAAGTTAAACCGTTTACCCAAGATCCTGTCGACTTGTTACCGACTTTAAAATTACCGCTTGTATCTGCTTCTAATTTCCATCTATCAGCATTATCATCACCTTCATCAGCATACAAATAAATGTCACCTGCACCACCTTCTGGCCCATAGACAACGACACCATTATCAAATGTCTCAAAAGTTTTGACGTTGTCGTGATATAATGAAGTTCCTGCGTCAGGTTGACATAATACTCCCAGTTCACCGTTTTTAGGTTCTAATCTAAGATTTCCAGTTCCAGTTACGTTTCTAAGAAGAATATCACTACCATTATGTTTAATAATAAAATCACTTGAGTCACCAAATATAAGTTGTTTATTATCTCCTAAATGTATATGCTCACTAGAAGTCCACGCATCAGTAGCGTTTAACCAATTAAATGTTTTATCTGTTGAGCCCTTAAGAGTTATACCTCCATTATTTGCTGTCGTATCACTAGGAGTTGATACCTTGCCCAGAGTGATATTGATATCCTCGACATCAAGTACACTCGTATTGATAATTGTTTGCGTTCCCGAAACTGTCAGGTTGCCACTCAATGTGAGATTAACCCCTGTGATAGTCCCAGTAAACGCTGGACTTGCAGGTGTATAAGTGAGTGCTACTAACGACGTGCCTTCTTTGATATATAGCTTATCTTGATCCTCTGCATAGCTAATCTCTCCATCTTGAAGATCTGAGATACTACTGTTTAAATTTGAATAAGAACCTCTTGCAATTCTTACTGGTGTTCTAGTGCTGGGAGTTGGCATAGTTAGCTACCGAAATCGCCTCCATCAAATACATTCGCTGTACTTATCGTAGACGAACCGTTATTGAAGTTACCTCCATCTATTGCTATTAGTGTTCCACCTATCTCACCCCAACTTGATGTGTAGCCTTCGAACTTGGAAAGAGTTGAATTATATCTAAGCATTCCTGCTGCCGCACTACTCGGTCTTTGAGCAGTCGTTCCGGCATTTAACTTTAAAGCTCCAGTATTAAAAACATGGAGGTTTATTAAATCAAGAGTGACATCTGTACCTGAATCGTTGTACAGGAACTCGTCAATTTTTAACTTTCCGTATTGTGGCATTTAGAGGATCACCCATATTCTGTTAACTGGTACCACAACAGTGGCATTGTTCTGAATCGTCATCGGTCCTACACTGACTGCGTTTTTGTCACCATCACCATCACCAATTGTGTAATTCTGCGTGATCGTGTATTGATTTTCAAGGAACGACTCATCAGTTCCACCACCAGATGCACCCCCACCTCCACCACCTACGGCAGTCCAAGCGTTGATTGATCCAGCTAGATATATTTTAGTGCTTGAGTCAGTTGTGTTATGCCACCAATCACCTTCATTCATTCCAGAAGAAGGAGCTGATGTTTGAATATAAACCTTACTGCCACCAACAGATTCCCAAGCACTGCCATTCCACATCTTTAGCAGACTATTTGTGGTGTCGTACCACATGTCTGCTGTCTGTGCAGTAGGAGCAGAAGATGCTCTATA
>Ga0208666_1001315_pt1 | contig 11106 bp, 17 predicted proteins | sample 5B_taG_FD_184078 | JGI IMG/M metagenome (GOLD analysis project Ga0208666, IMG submission 184078) | Marine viral communities from the Subarctic Pacific Ocean - 5B_ETSP_OMZ_AT15132_CsCl metaG (SPAdes) (version 2) | ecosystem: Environmental > Aquatic > Marine > Oceanic | place: Pacific Ocean...
ATAATGCATGGCATCATTTTTATAGTCTTTTCCTATTGTAATTTTTCTAATTAATTTCATTGTAATTTATTGTTCCATCAGCAATGTTTATATCTTCCGTGCCGTAATTTTTCTTAAAACTATCTCTCACTAAAACTAACTCGTCGTTTAGTTTTGCTAAACCGTGAAGTATACTATGCTTTTGTGTTTCTATTTGTCCTACTTGTAAGTAGTTTTGATTTATTGCATTTACTAAATTTTGAAGACTATTTAATTCTTCATTAGTTATTTTTGAGGCTTTCTTTGCCTTTTTTGTTTTTGCCATTTTATTTAATTTAATTTATTATTTATATGCTTTGAAATGATGCGTTTCCTTGTAAACTTAGATTAGCACTAACACCTGCACCGGATAATTCTTGCTCATCTTCACATGGCCAATACAAACCTAGATTTGCTGATTGACTATGGGTTCTTACATCAAACAAATTTCCTGAGTTATATAACTCTGCTACTTCACTAGCGCTAAGTTCTGCATTAAAATAAGCTATATCTCTATAACCCATTTTAAAATAAACTTGATTTGTAAAATCCCTTCCTAGCCAAAATTGATCTACATTACTTTCAGTAAAACCAAGCGTTCCACTGTCAGCATCTACAGGACTACCCATAACTTGACCATTCCAATAAATTGAAAATTCACCTGATGCTCTAGTAAAGGCTAAATGTACGAAATCATCACTATTTACATTTCCTTGGTTATCAGTGTGCCACCAACCATTAGTTATCCCGCTATTAGTAAGAGTAGAACCAACGCCAGTAATAGAATTATTTGTAGAGTGTAAAAAAACTTCATCTCTTTGCTGGTTGTTACTAGGATCCATTGCTTGTATCACAAGTCTATTTCTATCACCACCACTACTACTATCAACAAGATAAAAAATCCTAACTCTATCTTTTTCTGTACTGGTATTACCAAACACAGGTAAAGGACACGCGTTTGATTGGAAATCATTTGTGCTACTTGCGCTACCGAGCACGTGTTGATTAGTACCGACATTTCCCATAGTCCAAATTGGTTTAACCCAAAAAGACACAGTTAAATTATCCGCAATGTCACCACCACCAGAATCAGATATTCTACCTAAAAAATTACTAAAACTTTCAATTTTAGCAAAATCTCCTACTTCGCCTGGTAGATCTAAAAATTTAGTAGCACCCCAACTAAGACCACTAGATACGTAACTTTGCGACGTTATACTATTACCTAACCCTAACATTAGTCTCCTATGTAAGCCACTACAGCGCCTGAGTAAACATCTATTTCAGTCCATCTACCGTAAATAGTAACTCCTTTTGGAAAAGTAACGGCGTCAGCTTCTGCACTACCACCAATAATAAGACCACCAGCACCTTCATCTGTAGTTGCTGATGCTAAATCATTAGCTGGTTGTTCAGTGCCAATATATATATCACCTGTTTTAGTAGATGCGTCTGACGTTGTCGCTCCAGACACAACTATTCTTTCAGCTACTAAACCAGCTGCGTCATCAAAAATAGTATCAGATAACATTGTTATAGCCACAAACACTTTATTTGTTGGTGGTGTTAACGCGTCGCTACTAGCCGTAGTATATGCACTACCTAATTGTCCAAAGCCGTAACTTACTTCTGTTGAATTTATTCCCATTATTTTTTTACTTTTTCTAGTGATCTACCGCCAAAATAAGCACCAATCACGGTTATTAATACTAATTGTAATAAGTCTACCCAAGTATCTTTTACTTCAAAAGCAATAACACCAGCATCAATAAATATCATTAATACTGTTGAAACTACTAAAAATATAAGTACTAAAGGTCTTATGTTTTTACTAAGCCATGAATCAGAGTTCATATCGACGTTCCATCTGTTAGTTACTTCTTTTTGCATTTGCGCTTCGTAACCCATGATCATGTCCTTAATTTGTTTTTCTGCTTCTAGTTTTTCTTCTTTAGATGTATGTAAATTATCTATAACACCACCTACACTTTTTACGAGGTCAGCAGCACCACCTCCAAATATTTTATCTAACATAATTTTTATTTTTAACCCATATCAGGATCTGAAGGATCTTCATAATCTTTAAACCCTTCGTCTTGATCTGGCTTGTTTTTTAAACCTGTAATTATATGTCTACCGTCTTTGTCAATATTATAAGCATAATCATTATCTACAACCATACCTTCTTCATTTAATTCTATAACGTTATTAGGATCAGTAAATGTTTTCATTGAACCATCTGAGTCTTCATAGCTATATGTTACTTTTCCAGATTCATCTTTATTCATTTTTAAATATTGTCCAGCTATACTACCTTTACTTGTTGGGCTTTGTTCGTCATCAGCGTCTCCTTCCGCTTGCATAGGTGATTGAACTGGTTGTTGAACTGGTTGAACAACCTGATTGCCAGGGTTCATTTGTTGACCAGCAGCACCTTGACCTAAGTTAACAGCTTGATTTGCCATGCCCATAACTTGCTTGTCAGCATTACCTAAACCAAACATACCACCAAACGCTTGTCCTATTTTTTTACCAAAAAATATTTTATTTGGACTATCTTCTTCTTTCATTTGAAATGGAGCAGATGTAGCTCTACCGTCTGTAGTTCTTAGACCAGCTTCACTAGCCGAGTCTATACCTGGGATATTATTTTTCTTTTTAAAATACTCCATGTTTTTAATTACTTTATTTTCCATATTTATCTTTTAATTGTTTAACAGCGGCATTGCCAGCTTTGTAAGCTCTTTTTTCCCAAGGAAAATCTTTATAGCCTTCTTCAACCCACTTGCCATTATACTTTATTTTACCATCTTTTCTTGGGTATCTTTTACCCTTCCACTCTATCCAATCATCTCCATAATCTAATAGACCTTCGTCCATATCTTTCATGTGTTTACCTTCATGAGCAACAACCTCTGCTTCATCTATACTATTATCAGGTATATTTTTATCTACAAATATAGTACCGTCATTATTAGCTTCACCAGCTATACCAGGTTCTAGTTCTACTTTAAGAACAGTAAATTCAACGCCTTCAACCTCAACCTCTTTTCCATTTGGATAAGCATGTGGCTTTGAAGCGCCTTGACCAGGAAACGGTGGTGTTAGTTTAAATCCCATTATCTATCTTTGTCTTTTATCATATCGTCTATAGCTTTATTAAATACTTTATCTGTATATGATTTGTTATTATAAAAAACACTTCTTTCTGAAAAGGGTAAATCTTCTTGAGCAAGAAGTATTCTATATATTCTACTAATTAATTGAGAGCATTTAAAAGAAGTTTTAAATATAGAATACTTTATTGTAGTTCTATTTCTGTGTCTCCATACTTCTATCCAACCTTCACCTCTTAATCTCTCCCATCTGTTTTTATCCCATGAGTACGTATATGTACCATCTATAAAATCGTTTCGTGTAAATCTTTCTTTACAATCTAAGTAAATTAATAATTCTAAGTCTGCGTCTGTTAACCCGTAAGTCTTACAGGCCCATTTTCTAACGAGCCTGTAATACTTAAGGATATTTAATTCACGCAGATCATGCGCGGTTAATCTCAATTCTATGTATCAAGATTAATAGCACAAGCTGTGATATTAGAGTCTAAATAAATAGAATTAACGTCATCAGCAACAACTATAAGACCATCGTTGTAACCAGGTCCTGTAGCGTGGATAGATCTAGCTATTTTTGACATTACAGCTTTTTCTGAGTCGTCAGCAATTGTAAGATGAACACTATCGTGCTCAGCTCCAGTTCTACCACCAATAGATGACTTAAACTGTAATTCAAGTACACCATTAGAAGCACAGGTCATAGCTAGTAAATTTGCAGCTGGATATGTAGCCGCATCGTCACCATCGTCGATAAACATTAAAAATTTTTGTACATCTGCCATTTTTTTTGTTTTAAGTTAATAATTCGTTTTAAGTTTTAAGTTTAAGGTTTTGGTTTGTAGTTTAGGTTTAATCTGTTAATATTAAGCTAATGATATACCACCATCAAGTTTAGTTTGACCATTGATGAAGATATTTGTACCGTCACACATTAGCTCAACATAGTCTCCTAGTGTTTCAGCACCAAGCTCAAAAGTTATTGTAGTACCACCAACAGTTGAAGGACCATCATCTGATGTGTCTACTTCTAATTCGTTGATACCTCCTTTCATAACAGCAGCTGTAGCAGTAACTACCCAGTCAGTTGTTGCGAAAGCAGTTCCTACAATAAATCTACAGTTCCATCCTTCGCCCATATTAGCAACTGATGGTAATGTGATAGCTGCACCAGCAGCCGCGTTTAGTATAAACTCTTTGTTAGAGTCGCTAGCTAAAACAGTGTACGCGCCTGTTAAGCTGTGTACATTTTTTCTTGTATTAAAAAATACTCTTCCCATTTTTTTTATTTTTATAATTAATAATTTGGTTAAGCGATTAAGTGTCGGGTTGTAACAACTTAATCTAATAGTACAACGTCTTGTTGTTTTATAACGTTGTAAAATTTATCTTTATGCTGTATACCGTGTCCTGCATGTTTATCATAGTATACAACATCATTTTCTTTTATTCCCTCTACAAGGTTACCAACAGATATAACTTTTGCTTTTAAATACCTGTTGTCCTCGTCTGTTTTTTCTGTTAGTATTAAACCAGCTACTTTTTTCGTCTCACTTTTAATACGATCTATTATAATATAGTAATTAACTGCTTTCATTGACTCTTATGTTTGAGATTACACAATCAGCAGATATAATAGTAGTCACCACAGAAACCGCATTTTTAAGTGCAGTCTTGGTTACAAGCACTGGATCTATAATACCTTGATCCACCATATTAACCTCTTTACCTGATACAACATCTATTCCTAAGCCGTTAACAGGTTCTGGTCCTACTTTTTCAAAACCAGCGTTTGATAATATAGTTTTAAACGGAGCTTGTATTGCTTTTGACAATATTTCTTCTCCGCATCCTTCAGTTTTTATATTTTGAGATGCGTTTAATAGTGCTATACCACCACCTGGTACAATACCTTCTTTTAAAGCAGCTTTTGTAGCGTATATCGCATCTTCAACTCTATCTTTTTTTTCTTTTAGCTCAACTTTTGAATCAGCACCTACACGTATAATACCTACACTACCTGATAACATTGCTATTCTTTGATCTAAAAACTTCTTTAAGAACCCGTTTTTCTCGTTCTTTCTTATTTTTTGTACTTCTTTTATTCTTTCAGCTACATCTTCATGTGTTTCAAGTGTAGTAATTATTGTATTTTTACTATCTGTTACAGTTTTTTCAACTTCTCCTAAAACATCTAGCGATATCCCGTCTAAATCATCGCCTAACTCTTCGTTTATTACTCTAGCACCTGTTAAAATAGCTAGATCTTTTACAGTTTCAGATCTTGTTGGTCCAAAACCAGGTGGATCTATGATGTTTACTTTAATATTGCCTTTAACTTTGTTCATAAGCAACGCGCTTTTCACTTGTTGTGACACTGGTGCTACTATTAAAAGTGATTTATTGTTCTTTATAACAAACTCTAGTATGCTTTGTATTTTTCTAACATTAGGTATTTCTGATTCTACAATTAAAACTAGTGGATTATCAAGCACACATCGTTGTTTGTCTGTGTCTGTAACAAAATGAGGTGATGTTAAACCACACTCCACCTGTACACCATCAACTATTTCTATAAAAGTACTTTCGGTTGGTGATTGTTCCATAATAACTACACCATCTTTACCTACTTTTTTGTATGCTTCTGATATTATTTTACCTAATTCAATATCATTGTTGCAACTAATAGAGCTTACATTGTCTAACATATCACCTTCTACGGGTATTGATATGTTTTCTAAGTATTTATTTACTTTTAACAAGTAATTACTTATACCTGTTTTTATATCTCTAATAGAGTTGCTGTTATATTTTTCAAGATTAACTTCTTTTATTAAAGCTTCAGCTAAAACAGTGGCCGTAGTAGTACCATCGCCTGCTTCGGTTACTGTTTTTTGCGCTGCTTCTTTAACTAGTGTTGCGCCCATGTTTTCAACCGGGTCAAACAAGACAACAGATTCTGCTACTGTTACACCGTCTTTTGTAATAACCGGTTTACCGCGTCCATCTTCGTATATGACGCACTTTCCTGAAGCGCCAAGTGTGGACTTAACGGCTTGTGCTAGCTTATCAACACCAGCTATTATTCTTTTTTTAGCGTTATCACCAAAGTTCAGGTCTTTGACAATTTCACTAGGTAAATTGTATTCCATTTAATTAAATTTAATTTATTGTTTATTCAAAAGTTTTAACTACCTTAGGCCCTTTTGTTGCCTCAAGTTTTTTAATAAAGTGCTCTATGCTACCGTTTATTGCGGTTTCAGCACCTTCTAAAGTTTCTCTTCTAGTAATAGCGTGCCACTCATCATTTTCAGGATTAGAACACTCTGTTTGATAAAAACCGTTTGGTAATTGTGTTATCCTCCAGTTTTTCTTTTCTGAAAGATGTTTCCATTGGTTGATAGTTTTTTCACTAGGTTTTTGGTTGCTAGTATATGTACTAGTCTTGTAATATAAATACGTCATTCTTTGGTTTGGTTTGGTTAATATTAATTTTTATACTTAGTATCTAACGTTACTACCGTATAACTCGTTTATTTTGTTTTGTATCTTTGCGTGCTCAGGATTAGTTTTTGGATTCCAAGTTCCCATGTCTTGAATTGAAGATCTTAAATCAGTCATTTCATTTTTGTTGTCAGTAATTTTATAATCTTCTGGTGTTACCTTTACCTCTGGTAAATCTTTTTTTATTGGTTCAGGTTCTTCGGTCTCTATAGGATTACCAAACTCATCTTTAGTAGGATCATAAACATCACCCATTTGATATTTGTTTTCAAGATGTGATTGATCTATGGCTTCTTCGTTCATTTTATCTAACTCTTCTTGTTCAGCAAGAGCATCTTTAGCTTTAGCAGCTTTTCTTCTTTTAGCTAGTTGTGCTAGTTCAAAAGCGGCATAGCCCCAGCCTTCTTTAGCGCCCGAAAATTCTTTTTGATTATCTTCTACATCAAAGTTTAATTTAGGATCGTAATCATCTACATCACCTAACTTTGTTTTTGGCGCATCTACAGCAGGGTCTTCTTCTTGCTGGAAAGCGGAAGAACCAGCTCTTCCGTCTTCCAAGTTGTTTGAAGGAAAACCCTTGCGTTTCATTATGAATTTTGCTTTTGATTTTCTAGCCATAATAAATATTTATTTTATTTTATTTTTCAAACTTTTCTTTTGGCCTTTTTCATTTAAATAGTCAAAATCTTTATTTAGTTTAAGCCTATTCTCTATACCCAAACTTTTCGCACTACCTTCTTTAGCAAGTTTTTCCTTTGCAGATTTTTTTGAAGTAGGATTGTTACCTGGTTTATAGGCTTTACCAGCAGTTGATTTGCTGGTCATTTTTTTCATTTTGTTTGGATTACCTTTGCCTCCATCAGCCTTACTAGCATGTACCGCTTTTCTTTGTGATGCTGATTTATACTTCTTATTAGGTGAATCTTCTTTTTTCAACTTGTTAGGCCCTGCTTTTTTATCAGCAGCAGCTTGCTTCATTGATTCAGTAGTGTTACCGTCACCATCGATGTCTGGATAATCTGGTTTAGCAGCTTTAGCAGGAGAATCAGCCGCTTTTGTTTTAACAGTATATTTTGAACCGTCTGCTCTTTGATAAACTTTCGTGTTACCCGCTTTAACTCCTTTAGAAATTTTTTCATTAAAACCACCTTGCGAAGTAATATCTTTGTGTTTTGCTTTTTTACCTTTAACTTCTACGGTTTCTTTTGTTCCACCTTTTACTATATCACTTTTTGCTTTAGTCGGAGCGGCTTTTTTCATTGCCATAGCTGATTCTTCTTTTTTCATTTCCATAGCTGATTCTTCTTTTTTCATTTTAGCCATAGCTTCTTTAGCCATCTTAACTGCAGATGCAGTTTGCATTTTACCCATTTTGTATGGGTTACCTTTCATTTTAAAACCTGTTTTCATTTCTATTGGGGATTTTTGTTTTTTCATTTCTGCCGGTGAGTCAGCAGCTTCTTTTCTTTGTCTTCTTTGTTCATTTAATAAATCATCAGACTTTTTCTTTGCGTCAATATACTCTTGAGTACCTTGTTTTTTAGGATCCATTGGGTCACCGTAAAACTTTACTCTTGTTCCAGCTCCGTGAGTTCTAAATGAATCTGGCTCTTCACCAATGTAGCTAGCACCTGTTGCAAGGTTTCCACCTTCAACATATTGCGATCCGGTTCTTCCTTCCATCATACCAATTTCTCTTGCATTATTTCTTTGAATAGCGTGTTCACCAGAGTAATCAATATTAAATATACCTTTGTTTGTTATATCATCTTTTTGTTTTGTTAGCTGTTCAGCTAGTTTTGTATTACCACTATCTTCTGCGTCTTGAATTTTATACTCTAGGTCTGTTATTTCTTCACGGTTCTCATTATAATTTCTATCAATAATTTTTTTATTTTTTTCTTCAAACTCCATTGCTTTTTTAGTTTCATCAATAACAGAATTTGCTTCGTCTGCATCTCCGAATAAGTACTCCTGACCATCTCTATAAACATTTACATTTGCTCTTTTAGCTGGAGACTTCATTTTAAAACCTTTTTTCATACTAGCAGGTGAATCAGCAGCTTCCATTCTCTTTTTTCTTTCATCACGTAGCTTCTGGTCAGTGTAACGTTTGCCTTCTTCATCCGACGTTGTGTAACCTACACCTGCGTCATCTGTTATACCTTCTGTTCCAACAGGGTATGTAGTAGAACCTTTACCTCTTTCGTAACTATACCTGTCTCGATCTAGTAGTTTTCTTTGTTTCGCGTCTTCACCGCTATATTTTATATCATATAATGATTCACCACCTTTAACATTTTTACCTTGTTCTATTTCTCTTAGCCGCGTATTTATTTCATCTAGCCTTTCTTGTGGCATTAAATCCTCATCCTTGTACCCGCCAGCTTCGTATTTGGCTGAGTTATCTTCCATCTCTTTCTGTAGAGCATAATACTCATCTTCTGCTTTTTCTACATTTCTGTCCATCATTCTTCGGTTTGATTTCTCGTATTTCAACGCATCTTGTACTCTTTTACTACGAGTTTGACCAGTTTGACCTGTGTCTCTATCATACATGATCTCTTCACCATCTCTTGTAACACCTATGTCTAGCGCTTTGTTTGGAGACTCTTCTTTCTTCATGTCCATAGCAGAGGAGTAGTCCCTTATTTTATTAGGCGATTCACCCTTCATCGGGAACCCCTTTTTTTTCATTTTGAATGCCATTGTTCTTCTTTTAAATTTATTAAACGTTTAATAATTGTTAGTTAACTATTTTACATAGTTACAGGTGAAACAAAATATTTAAGTGAATTTTTAATATACATGCCACGTTTGGGTATACTTTTTAGTTCTCTGCCTAGTAAATCATATATCTTATTATCTTGTAGCTGAGGTTGTATTTCATTAACATGTGTAATTGTATTTACTAACTGCCACGTAAAACCGTTGAATATAACATAGTAACACTCATTGCATGACCACTGTGGAGATATGTCATAACAAACCTTTACAGTGTCTAGTGGGTTAACTAAAAAGAAGTATGCAGTATCACCACTTGCTGAATAACACATACTGTTATCACAGACACCCCACATAAAGTTAGTACTATCTGAAGAACTGTTTACACCTATAACTGTAAGCCCTGAGCTTGTGCCTACATTAAAAGATAGAGAGTCACATATTGTTTGAGCATTGGCATGGTTAAAGCATAGTAAAATTATAACTAGTAGTTTCTTCATATACTTATAGTCACTCACCTACTATTATATTTAAAAGTGTGACACTTGCCTGTTACTAGTTTCTTCTTAATAGGCTAATGTCACAAAAAAAGTATTACAAATTTTGGGGTGTAGTGTTGCCCCCACTCCCCCACCCCCTCCTCCCCCTGGAAATTTACTTTTGTTTACCAGGCCCCGTAGTTTTATCCTGTTTTACCTCTGCGTTTCCTTCCCACATCATATCTTAACCTCTACGCTGTCATATTTCTATTACATACTAGTTTTTATTTCTATTATCCACTTCGCTCGTATTTACTATGTATCTACATTTACTATTATTTATTTATATTTACGTTACAAACTAAATACATATGTAATGGATAATATTAATGAATTTAAACTAATAAATAAATAACTATGTCAATTATCAAATCAATTAAACAAACTGACTACAGTACTATAATTACTACTAAGTCAGGAATAGTAAGAACATACACATTCAATACTATTAAACAAAATAATGAATTCTATAATTCACAATTGTAAACTAATAAATAAATAACTATGAAGAAATTTAATCATTATGAAGTATTTTCAATAACACTAAATGTAGTATATATTGTAACTCAATTATCATTATTCACATTTGTATTCAATACAATTATAGAAAATTATTAATTGTAAATGAAGAGAAGTGGAGGAATATATATAATGAATTTTTTTCATATAAACAAATAATACACTTTTATTACAAAGTAAATACAACAAAAATGGATAATATTAACAAATAAATAATAATAATAATAAATAAAATAAAATTAAAATGACTTTAAAAATTTATAATAATAAAACAAATAAAATAATATTCAAAACAAATATTAATCAAGAAATATTAAATAATTATGAAATAAATATAAATGAAGAAAACTTTGATGAATTATTTGAAACTGAAATATTAAATGATGTATTTATAAAATTTAATATTAAATCAAATGAAGTATATTATGAACTTACAAAGTAAATACAACAAAATTGGATAATAATAATAAACTAATATGAACAAATTAAAATTTAAACAAAACCAAATATTAAAATTAAATAATAAAATATATATTCCTTTTCTTATTCATAATTTACCAAACAATTATAATAAAATAAATATTAAATATATATTAAAAATAAAAAGTTTTATATATATTGAACAAAATCAATTAAATAATTCTAAAACAATATTAAATTTAATTAACTCATCAAATATAAATAAATAT
>Ga0208666_1001318_pt1 | contig 11096 bp, 19 predicted proteins | sample 5B_taG_FD_184078 | JGI IMG/M metagenome (GOLD analysis project Ga0208666, IMG submission 184078) | Marine viral communities from the Subarctic Pacific Ocean - 5B_ETSP_OMZ_AT15132_CsCl metaG (SPAdes) (version 2) | ecosystem: Environmental > Aquatic > Marine > Oceanic | place: Pacific Ocean...
TTTAATGGCTCGGTTGTTCAAATCGTAGCCGCAGGAACTATCGAAATTGTTACAGATTTAGGTAACAATGCTGACCAATTCCCTGCTGGTGTTATTGGTGTTTTTGTAGGTTGTACTTACACAGATCCAAATCTAGGCACAGTAGTGTTTAGAAATAACTACCCAACAGGTACAGTGGCAGACGATATTAAGGCATATGTTATCGATGACCCAGATGTAGTCTTTCAAGCACAGGCGGACGGTGCAGTTACACAAGCTGACTTAGGTCAGAATACTAACTTTGCAGCAGTGCAATCTACAACTACAGGCGATACTACAAATGGTAACTCCAATACTGCAGTATCTTCTACAACAGCTACGACAGCAACTATTGCTTTCCGTATTGTTGACTTTGTAGATGGTCCAAAATCAACCGTGGGTGATGCATTCACAGACTTATTAATTAAGTTTAATGCAGGTATTCATTCATATGACAACGCAACTGGAATCTAATTAAGGAGAAATTATTATGGCAATTTCAAGAGCCCAGCTCCTTAAGGAGCTATTACCAGGACTTAACGCACTATTCGGTTTAGAGTATGAGCGTTATGGCGAAGAGCACAAAGAGATTTACGAAACTGAATCTTCAGATCGCTCATTCGAAGAAGAAACAAAACTAGCAGGCTTTGCAGGTGCACCTCTGAAAAATGAGGGAGCAGCGATTGCGTATGACAACGCACAAGAAGCTTTTACAGCTAGATATAATCACGTAACAATTGCTTTAGGATTCAGTTTAACTGAAGAAGCGGTTGAGGATAATCTATATGATAGTCTTTCAGCTCGTTATACTAAAGCTCTTGCTCGTTCAATGGCAAATACTAAGCAAGTTCGTGCAGCTAATGTTTTAAACAATGGCTTTGACGGTGCTTTCTTAGGTGGTGACGCACGTTCACTATTTGGTACAGCCGCTGGTGGTGCAGTTACTAACCACCCATTAGTTTCAGGTGGTACTAACAGTAACGTACAAGCAGTTGCAACAGACCTTAACGAAACAGCATTAGAAAACGCAGTGATTCAAATTGCAGCGTGGACTGATGAAAGAGGTTTATTGATTGCTGCTAAACCACGTAAGTTGGTAATTCCACCAGCATTACAATTCGTTGCTACTCGTATATTAGATACTCAACAACGTGTTGGTACAGCTGATAACGACCTCAACGCATTGAGAAATAACGGTGCGATTCCAGAAGGTTATACAATTAATCATTACTTAACTGATAGTGATGCTTATTTCTTAACAACCGACGTTCCTAACGGTATGAAGCATTTCGAAAGAACTCCGCTTACTACTTCTATGGATGGTGATTTCGACACAGGTAATGTTAGATACAAAGCCCGTGAAAGATATTCATTTGGTTGGTCAGACCCCCTCGGTATGTGGGGTTCACCAGGTGCTTAATTAAAGCACTCCTCCTGAAAACCCGGCTCCTCTCTGTCGGGTTTTCTTTTTTATAAGGTATAATATTAATAAATGATTAAGTGGATATTACTACTAAGTTTCTTTTTATCAGGGTGTACGTATTTTATACACAATGAATATTATCAATTTATAGATAAAAGTAGAAATGCTTATGATGTAGGAACACTATTTAATGATAAAAAATCTAGTACAGAAATATTAATAGATGCATTCAAAGAAAAACCAACAAGAGTAACAGGGTTTAGTTGTGGTAATAAACTATATTCTGATTATCCTTGTATGGAAGCCTTAGGTTGTATAATAATCGAGGATAAAAGTTATGCAATATTTGATTGATATGTTTGGAGTTAGCGTTGTATGTATGGTTGCGTCTGTATTAGGAGGTTTCTGTAATTACAATGTTAAAAAAGCCAAAGGTAAAGTACCTCGTGGTGGGCATATTAATTGGCTTGTAGAGCGTAAACGTGCTCGCGTAGAATTTATGTTATCTGTATTCATTGCAGCTATATCAGCTGAGTTTTTTGTGCCACCTATTATTAATCAATTTGGTCTTCATATAACATTTTCTCCAGCCATAGCTTTCTTTATTGGATATAGTGGTATGAGACTTATACCTATGATGGAACGCAAAGTATCGCAAGCACTTGATAAGTTGGGATAAACTCATGAATTTACTTAGTGCACAAATGTAACTGAAATATATAATCTTTGTATCAGCAATGCTGAAATCTAATATAAAGGAGAAATACTATGTGGACTAAACCATCAGCAACTGAAATGCGTTTCGGTTTTGAAGTAACAATGTACGTAATGAACAAGTAATTACGTAACTTAAACTAAGGGACTTCGGTCCCTTTTTTATTGTGCAAAAGCACTAAATAGAGTATCATTAATTATCTGGGAACATCCAGCTTATCAGACTGCCCCAGCAGACGCATACACGACGGATAAGCTTAACTTTGTATGGAGAAATATCATGGCAAGAACCACATTTTCAGGACCAGTCGTATCACAAAGCGGCTTTCTGTCCGACCACACTACCTCCGCAGCTATTAATGCAACTGCAGTCGCAACCGCAGCTCAAGTAGCTACAGGGTATATTACATCAACATCCGCAGCAGGAACAAGTATTACATTCCCAACTGGGACTCTTTTAGGCGCTGAATTACAAGCAACTGCAGGAACAGTTTTTGAATTAGTCGTTGATAATACCGGTGGTGCTAATACAGTAACAATGGTTGTTAGTACTAACGCAATTTTATCAGCAGCCGCAGCCGCTGTAGGCGCATCATTTGGACTACTTACTGTACCTTCAGGTGTTACAGGCATGGCTAAATATACTTTATTATTTAGTAGCCCTACTGCTTATACTATTACACGTACAGCTTAATAGGAGAATAGACAATGGCTATAACAACAGATATATGGGCCGTCACTCCTAGCTATTCAGCTACGTTATTCCGAGCCGCTGCTACTATTGGTGGTGCAGGAGATATAACACTACTCACTAATCAGCCTCTAGATAATGGGGCTGGTTATAAGATTCTATTTACTTGTGCGGGCGATGCAACTGCTGCTACATTTACTATCACTGGATATGTGGCTGGGGATTTATCTCAGTCGGTAACCACTGAAACTGTAGCTGGCGTTGATGCTGACACCGCAACTTCTGTAAACTACTATTCTAGAATTACTAGCATTTCATCAGACGCAGCAGTAGCATCCAATGTAAGTATTGGTAATGCTATTACTGATGGTATGGCTTTACCAAGAGCAAGAATGAAAGGATTCTATTTTGTAGGTTCTGCAGGAGCAGGTAGTGTTACATTAACCTTAAATGGTAATGCGGCATCAGATAGAGTTTTATTAAGTATAGCTACTCCAGCTAACGTAGAGTCACAACAAATGGCTTTACCAGGCGACGGAATTTTAATTAACGGAAATGAGCCACAAACAACGTTTGGAGTAATAACTCAAACAACAGCTGTGACATCATTAACGGTGTTCTGTGGATAAACTATGGAAGAAGAGCCCAAACCAATCAGCAATGAAGAACGCCTTGAGCAATTGAGGCGTTGGTTTGAATCACTAGGAGATTGTGTGTAAATGGCAACAACTAGAAAAAAAGGAATGGGAATCAAAACTTCGGTTAAGTCAGGAAATTTTAGAAAGACTAAATCAGGAGCGGGAATGACAAAGAAAGGCGTAGCAGCTTATCGGAAAGCAAACCCAGGTTCTAAACTTAAAACAGCAGTAACAGGGAAAGTTAAGAAAGGTTCTAAAGATGCAAAAAGACGTAAGTCATTTTGTGCAAGGTCTGCAGGACAAATGAAACAATTCCCTAAAGCTGCTAAAAACCCAAACTCTAGATTGCGACAAGCACGCAGAAGATGGAAATGTTAAAAATGGATGAATCAACAAAACACTTACTAGACGCTACGTCTATATTTACTGCTGTAGGTACTATGCTCTCATGGCTTCCTCATTTAGCTTCGCTTTTTACAATTGTATGGTTAGGCATTCGTATTTGGGAAACTAAGACAGTACAAAAGTTATTTGGTAATAAAGAAGTTATTGAAGACGAAGGCGCTAAACCAAGAAAACCAGAAGCTTCAAGTAACAGAATTAATAAATAAGGAGAAAAGCATGAAAAAGAACTATATGTATGGTGGCAAAGTTAAGAAAATGATGGGCGGTGGTAAAGCTATGGGGACAGGAGCTATGGCGGGTGGTATGGGTAAAGCTATGGCGAGTCCAGCAATGAAAAAACGTATGGAAATGGCAATGATGAAAGCTGGAGCTGGTGGCGCAGCTGGCGGTATGAAAATGGGTGGTAAGATTAAAAGAAAAAAAATGACAGATGAAAGTGGTCAACGTAAAGTTAAAAACATGAAAATGGGTGGACCTACTGCTAGAACTAAAAGAATTATGAATGAGAAAGATGAGATTCGTCGTGTGGATAAAGAGATTCGCAAAAACGAAGGGTACAAAGATGGAGGCAAAGTTAAAGCTTTTAAACCACACATGATGTATGATAAGAAAACCGGTAAAGCTGTAAAAGCTCCTACTAAAGCTAAACATTTAGAGCTCAAGAAAAAAGGATATGGTCATACTAAAGGTAAAAAAATGATGATGGGTGGTAAAGTCAAAGGATACAAAAAAGGCGGAGCAGTTAGTTCAGCATCTAAACGTGCAGACGGTATTGCTACAAAAGGTCACACTCGTGGTCGTATGGTTTAACTAAGGAGAAATATAATGGCAACTATGGAAGAACGCAGAAAGGCAAATAGAGAAACTTTGTTTGGGGGTGCGGAAAAAAGAAAAAAACGTTTAAGTGATTTTCAAAAAAAAGCCGATGCAGCAGCTAAAAAACGTAAATCTGATAAAGCAGCTAAGGATAAAAAACGTGTAGAATCTCGAAAAGCTGTTATCAAAAACATTGAAGATAAAAATAAAAAACGTGGACCTATGATTCCTAAAGCTCTTTCAAAAGAAGAACGTCGTAAAAGACTAAAAGACCGAGTTAATAAAAAAGTAACTCCTAAAAAAGTAACTCCTAAAAAAGTAACTCCTAAAAAAGTAACTCCTAAAGTAACAAGAGCTACAGATAAAGGTGGGCGTTCAGCAGTTCCAGGTACTATGCGCGGTAAACAAGTAAATACTAAAATGGGACCTAATATGAGTAAGGTTACTAAAGTAACTGCAGCTGATAGAAAGAAACAAAAAGGCGGTGCTGACAATCGTTCTACTATGCAAAAACTTTTTGGACCTAGCGAAGAGAAAAGAAAAATGGGCAGAAACATGCAAAAAAGAGCTCAAGCTTCTATGGGATTTAAAAAAGGCGGTAAAATGCCTGACCTTACTGGAGACGGTAAAGTTACACGAGCTGATGTATTAAAAGGTCGCGGTGTATTTAAGTATGGTGGTAAAGTTAAAAAAATGCAAAAGGGTGGCAAATGCAAAATAGATGGCATTGCTATGCGAGGTAAAACTAGAGCGAGAACTAAATAATGATGAAATCTAGAGGTATGGGTATAACAAACCCTACAAAATTTAAAAAAGGCGGTAGTGTAAAAGATGCTTGCTACCATAAAGTAAAATCATCATATAAAGTATTTCCTAGTGCTTATGCATCGGGTGCTATTGCTAAGTGTAGGAAAAAGAAAGGTAAAAAATAATGGCTGTACGTAAAACCAAAAAAGGACTAGCCTTAAAACGCTGGTTTAAAGAAGATTGGAAAGACGTAAAGACAGGCAAAGCTTGTGGCAGAAAAAAAGGTGATGGTAGGGGTACACCATATTGCCGACCTAGTAAACGTGTTTCTAGCAAAACTCCAAAAACATCTGGAGAAATGACAGCAGCACAAAAGAAGTCTAGGATTGCACAAAAGAAAAGACTTGGGCAACCAGCAGGTAAACCAAGAAGAGTTGCATCTCTTAGACGTAAAAGAACAACAAGGAAAACATAATGGCTACATCAGGTACTCATACTTTTAATTTAGATTTAAATCTTCTTGTAGAAGAAGCATTTGAAAGATGTGGAGCAGAGTTAAGAACAGGATATGATTTAAGAACAGCTACTCGTAGCTTAAACTTATTAACTATTGAATGGGCTAACCGAGGTATAAATTTATGGACAGTAGAAGAAGCTTCTATTCCATTAGTTGCTGGTACAGCCACTTACGATTTGCCCGCGACTACCATCGACCTTATCAGCCAAGTCATAAGAACTGGGACCGGAACAACTCAGTCAGACATATCTATTACTAGGGTGTCAAATCCTACTTATGCATCTATACCAAGTAAGAATGACACGGGCAGACCAATACAAATTTATATAGATAGACGTGGTCCAGAGGTTCCTCAATTTACTGTATGGCCTGTACCTAATGATGCAAGTTATACTTTTGTATATTGGTATTTAAAACGAATGGCAGATGCAGGTACTGGAGTAAACACACAAGATATACCATTTAGATTTTTAACTTGTTTAGTAGCAGGACTTGCTTATTATCTATCACTTAAAATACCTGAAGCTGGAGATAGAGTGCAATTTTTAAAAACTGAATATGAAGAACAGTGGTTACTTGCATCTACAGAGGATAGAGAAAAAGCTACTGAGATAATAGCACCAAGAAACTCATACATTTAGGAGATTAGAATGGCAAGTGAAAGAGAACTATATGATAAATACACAGGAAAAAATCCTCTATTTAAACTTCAAAAAAAGTTAAAAGAAAAATTAGAAAAGAAAAGAGATAAAAAAATAGAAAAAGAACTAGATAAAGGTTTTAAAAAAAGAGGCGATACAAAAATTAAAAAACCAAAAAAAATAAACACAAAACCAAAATCTGTAAAAAAAGATACACTAAAACAAAATCGTGTGGGAGAATTAAGATTAAAAGTAGGTGGATATGTTATGTCTAAAGATGAAAAAAGAAGAAAAAGTAGTTTTGAAGGTAAAGGAAGAAATGCAACAGGTAATCTTTTTAATATAGAAGATAGACAATATTTAAAAGGTAGATAATGAGTGGAAAATATACAAGCGGTAAAAATACTATTGCAGATTGTGATGTATGTGGGTTTCAATTTAAGCTTAAAAAATTAAAAGATTTGTATATAAGAAAAAATAATACTCGTATAAAAGCTTGTCCAGAGTGTTGGAATCCAGACCAACCACAAAATATGCAAGGTATGTATCCAGTAGAAGACCCACAAGCGGTTAGAAACCCAAGACCTGACCAGAGTTTTAATGAAGATAATAAAATAGGTTCAAGAGATATAGAATGGGGATGGGAACCTGTAGGTGGAGCAAGACCTCCAGCTAATCAGTTTACTGGTAATAATTTAGTAAGTTCTGTAAAAGTAGGAACTGTTACAATAACAATAACTTAGGAGAAAGAAATGGCTAAGCAAAACCAAGAAAGAAAACCTAAAATAGTAGATGGTTTAGTACAACCACAAGATGTACCTGCACCTAATTTTGCTGGGTATCCAGAAAAAGATGTTAAGACAACAGGTGTAGAAACTCGTGGTAATGGCGCAGCTACTAAAGGCACTAAAGCTCGCGGTCCTATGGCGTAAGGATAGATAATGACTTACACAGAATTAGTAGCACAAATACAGTCATATACTGAAAATGAATATACTACGGTTGACGTAAATACATTTATTACGCAAGCGGAAAATCGTATTTTTAATGGTGTTAATTTACCTGATTTAAGAGCTAATTTTACTGGTACTATTACTGGGGGTAATCAATATTTAGACTTGCCTGATGATTGGCTTGCTACTTATAGTTTAGCAGTAATTGATAATGCTACTAATGAGTATAGCTACCTTATAAATAAAGATGTTAATTTTATTCGACAGTCTTTTCCTGACACGGACACCCCTTTTTATGCAAAACCACAATACTATGCAGTCTTCGATGATAATACATTTATACTCGGTCCTACACCTGATATTAATTATGGCGCTGAGCTGCATTACTTTTTTTATCCTGAGTCTATTACTACTGCCACTTCTGGTACGTCTTGGTTGGGAGATAATTATCCTACTGCCTTGTTATATGGCTCATTGTTGGAAGCAGCGACGTACTTAAAATCTGATGCGGATACTATAACTAATTATACTAATCGTTATCAAGAAGCAATGATTGGACTAATGGGTCTTGGTGAAGGTAAAAATACTCGCGATGCTTATAGAAGCGGACAAGCAAGAATACCTGTTAAAGGTAAAGGAACAATTTAATGGCAACTATTGTACAAGGAATAACTAATACGTTTATTGCTAAATCATTAGCTGGTGATATAGATTTTGACACAGACACATTTAAAATAGCTTTATATACTAATGATGCTACATTAGACTCATCAACTCCTGCTTACACCACAACAAATGAAGTAGTAGGTACAGGATATGTAGCTGGAGGTAACACATTAACGGGAGCTACGGTTACACAAGATGATACAACAAACGTGGTGTATATCACATTTGACTCTCCTACAACATGGACAGGTACATTTTCAACTAGAGGTGCTTTAATATACGATAGTAGCTCTAGTAATTTTTCAGTATGTGTATTAGATTTTGGAGCAGTAAAAACTATAACTTCAGAAACATTAACGGTTACTTTGCCAGATAACACGGCAACAACCGCACTTATTCGATTTGAATAGAAAGGATTAACATGACAGGATTTTCATCTCTTATTGCAGATGCACCAGAAGTAACAGTAGATAGCGTAAGACCTTTAGAAAAAGATTTATATAAAATGATGTGGGATAAACCAGAGTATAGACAAGTTGCTCCTGGTGAACAAATATCTCATGAGTTTTTAAAACAAGCAAAGCCTAAAGCTGGTGCTACAGTTCTTGATTTAGGATGTGGTACAGGACGTGGAGGATTAAACTTAGCGTTCTTTGGTGGGCTAGACGTAACTATGATTGACTTTGCAGATAACTGTTTAGACAAAGATATAGTTCCTATGCTAGAAACACAAAAGCATGCATTGAAGTTTGTAGAAGCTGATTTATCTCAACCTTTACCTGTTCAAGCAGCTTATGGTTTTTGTACTGACGTGATGGAACACATAAGACCACATCATGTAGACCAAGTTATAGATAATTGTTTATCTGCTTGTCAACACGTATTTTTTCAAATATCTACAGTTGATGATAAAGCAGGAGTTTTAGTTGGACATAAATTACACTTAAGTGTGCACCCATATAAGTGGTGGCTGCAAAAATTTAAAGAACATAAATGTGTAATACATTGGTCACAAGAAACAAAAAATACTTGTTTATTTTATGTAAGTAATTGGATTAGCGGTGAAGAAATAGTTGATGCAGGTACTGTAAATACTAATGATGAACAAATAAAAAATAATGTTAAGCACAATATAAAACAAGGGTATTTGCAAGTAGAACCTCATCCAACTAATGATATTGAGGTAATGATTGTAGGAGGTGGACCATCTGTAACAGAACACCTTGAAAAAATCAAGCAATTGAGGCAAAATGGTGTTAAACTTATAACAATTAATAACGCCTATAAATGGTGTATTGACAATGGTTTAACTCCTTCTGCTATGGTCATGGTAGATGCACGCGAATTTAATGCAAGATTTACAGAACCTGTAGTTGAGGACTGTAAGTATTTTATAGCTTCACAATGCAATCCTAGTATATTTAAGGGTTTGCCAAAAGATAGAACTTATGTATGGCATACTCAAGCAGAATTACTACAAGATATATTAGATAAACATTATGAAACATGGTGGTCAGTTCCCGGAGGGTCAACTGTACTATTAAGAGCTATACCATTGTTTAGAATGTTAGGATTTAAACGTTTTCACTTATTTGGGTGTGATTCATGTTTAGGTGAAGATGGTAAGCATCACGCATATGAACAAGTAGAAAATGATGGACAAGCAGTTATGCCCGTAAACGTGAGCGGAAAAATATTTAACTGTAATCCTTGGATGGTATCGCAAGCTCAAGAGTTTATGAGTTTGATACAAGTGCTAGGAGACGAAATTGAATTAGAGATATACGGCGGGTTATTACGTCATATTTTAGAATCCGGCGCATCACACGCCGATATTAAGGAGATTTAACATGGCAGCAACAGCATGGCAACTATACAACAGTGCCAAAAAATATATAGGTAATGGTACCATAACGTTAGGTGCCGGTGTTTTTAAAATGGTTTTAGCAAAAGCAGCTAGTAACGCTTCTACATTTACCTTAAGCACATATGCATCTGTAACGAATGAAATTGCAGCTGCAGGTGGATATGCTACAGGTGGTAGAAATTTAGTACCTGCTACAGCTCAATGGGTAGTAGGAGCATCAGCTAAACAGCAGAAGTTTACTATGTCTGCAGTGGGTTTAGCGTTTACTGCTTCTGGAGCTAGCTTAGTTGATATTAAGTATGCGATTATACGTAATTCTACAGGTTCGACTGCAGGAAAACTTTTATGTTTTTGCCAGCTGTCAAGTTCTAATTTTACGGTAACTTCGCCAAATACTTTAACTGTTTTACCTGCTGCTACTGGCATATTTACTCTAACTTAAGGAGCTAGTAATGGCTACCGGTTGGGGACGAGGTACCTGGAGTTCAGGCCCGTGGGGTGAACCTGAAGTTCCAATCACACCGGGCGTAGGAACGGTATCGTTAGCTGGTGTAGCACCAACAGTATTAGATGGAGTAATAATTACCCCTGGAGTAGGGGCTCTAGCATTAGCTGGAATAGCTCCAAATATAGCCGGCGGAGAAGGAATTACTCCTAATTTAGGAGAGGTGGCACTAGCTGGAATAGCGCCTACTGTAATAGAAGATAAAAGAATAGCACCAAGCGTAGGAGCACTAACCCTTGCAGGTGTAGCCCCATCAGCCATAGAAGGAGATATAGCTCTCCCTGCTGCTGGAGCACTTGCACTACAAGGAATAGCTCCTCAAGTTGTACAACAGAATAATATATTTAGAACTCCATTAGTTAGAGCGGCAGTTTTAACAGGAATTGCACCGACTGCCACTATTGGTATACAAATAACACCAGGTGTAGGAGCTTTATCTTTAGCGGGTATAGCCCCATCTAGGACAGAAGGAGCAGTAATTACTCCGACTGCTGG
>Ga0208666_1001319_pt1 | contig 11094 bp, 12 predicted proteins | sample 5B_taG_FD_184078 | JGI IMG/M metagenome (GOLD analysis project Ga0208666, IMG submission 184078) | Marine viral communities from the Subarctic Pacific Ocean - 5B_ETSP_OMZ_AT15132_CsCl metaG (SPAdes) (version 2) | ecosystem: Environmental > Aquatic > Marine > Oceanic | place: Pacific Ocean...
CACACCTCTTGATACTTCAACTTATTAATCGTAAGATTAAATTAGTGGTTATAAACCTCATCAATTATTGGTGGGGTTTTTTCTTTACGCTACAATAAAACTAAATTACTTTATAGATCGTGGCAGCAACTATAGACGCAACAATAAAAGGAGCTAATGCTAATAGTTATGTCACATTAGCTGAAGCAGACGCATATTTTGAAACTGTTCCAAGTTCTACGCAATGGGATAATAAACAGGATGATAAAAAAAACAGAGCACTTATAGCAGCGACTAGATGGATTGATACTTTGGTTTATTTTGGAGATAGATGTGATAATGGACAGGCTTTAAAATTTCCTAGAAATAATTATCAGGTAGATGATGTTGAATTGTCTTGTACTGTAATTCCAAATAATATTAAATATGCACAATATGAATTAGCTAGAGCATTAGCAAATGATACAGATGCTATTACTGGTACTACAGGTAAAGATGGAAACTTTAGTGAAGTAAAGTTAGGAGATATACAGGTCAAATATAATACTGACAGTCAGGGAACTGGTTCTGTTAATAATATTTTAGATGTTTACCCGTGGTTACAAAGTTATCTTGGAGCATATATGCTAGGTGGAGCAGGTAGTTTTCAGTTAAGGGTGGTTAGAGGATAATGGCAGGTCAATTAGATTCATTATTTAAAAATGTAGCTAAACAGATTGTTTCTGATTTAGGTTCTTCTTTTGATTCTTCTATTGTTTATACAAGAAAAGCATCTGGTACTTATAACACAGCTACGGGTGCATATTCTACAAGTGATACAACTTATAGTTTTGATGCTCCTGTTGAGTTTGTAATTTCTACAGAAGATGATGGTAGGGAAAGAAGAGAAGCGAAAGTTTATATTACACCTGATTTAATTGACGATAATCAACCTAGTTTTGATGATGAGATTACATTAACTTATGCTGGATCTACAAGAGTGGCACAGATAGTTAATATAGATACAAGACAAGGTGGGCAGACTTACCTGTTTACAATATTGGTGAGGTTCTGATGGTTAGAACAACAAGTATTGATAATATTGTTCCAGACTTGGAAGGAAATTTAGAACGTGATTTAAATACTCTTGTTCGTGCTGTAGTAACTGATTTATCTACAAAAGAAAATAGTCCTGTAGATACTGGTTTCTTTGCTTCTAGTTGGACTGCTGGTACTCAAAGACCTCGACCTGATGAACCTAGAGAATCAGTTGCTCCGTGGAGTAATATTAAGCCAAGAAGAAGAGGAGATCAAAGTAATCCTCAAGCAGTAATTGAACCTAGATTTATTGATTCGATACCTAATTTTAAACCTTTTTCTAAAGTATTTATTGGTAATAGATCACAATATGCAGCTAGAGCTTTAGCTTCTCCAAATAGTCAAGTTCCACAATATATTCAAGGTAAATTAAGACGACTTATAAATACAGTATTTACAGATAAACCGAAACTTGGTGTTGCTGCTTTTGGTACTGGTGTTAGAGGTAAATCTGATAATGTTAGATTTACAGGAGGCGGTATTGGTCAATTTAGTGATCCTAGTTCTGTATTTGTTGATTACGAAACTCCATGACTTTAGTTAACACAAGAGCAGCTTTTGAAAAAGCAGTAACAGACGCAGTTGCAGCAGTAGACGCTACTGTTGAAATGGTTTATGACAACATGGTTTATAAAACACCAGGAAAAACTAAGAAATATATTGTCATGTCAGTTGATTTTGCACAGGCAACAACACAAACACAAGGAGCATCACAGGACTTTTATTCTGGTGTTATTCAATGTAATATTTATGTTCCCAGAGGAAAAGGTAGTTCAACTTTATCTGCATTAGGAGAAGCTGTTATTGATGGACTTACTTCTGTTAATGCTTCTAACTATACTGATACTTTCAGTTGTGATCCAAGAGTATTGGATATTGTTGGCCCTGCTCCTATTGAATTAGATGACTCTTCACACTTTCTTGGCTTAATATCTTGCCAATTTACCGCTAACGCTTAATATAGTAAAGTAATATAATTTTGATATGACAAGAGCAGTAGACCTACTCAAAAACAAGTTTGGAGTTTCTCAACTTTACAAACACGATATTAAACAAGATGATGAGATTATTCTTACTGTCTATTGGCATCCTTTAACTATTGCTGAAAGAGAAGCAATACAAAAAAAATCAAACTCTGATGATGTAAATGACTATGCTTTACAGATGATGATAGAAAAATCATTAGACAAAGATAGTGTAAGGCTTTTTCAAGATGGAGATAAGGCTTCATTAAGAAGAGAGGTTGAAGCATCTGTTCTTGAAGAAATTCAGTTAGCTATGGTAAATGCTGGTGCTGATAAGGAGGTTGCAGAGGCTAAAGCCGATTTAAAAAGCTAATAACGATTGGAAGTTTTTATTTTCATTAGCAAAACAGTTACATAAAACTGTAGCTGAGTTATGTCAAACTCTTACTATTGAAGAGATGATAGGATGGGCTGCTTTTGCAGAACTTGAAAGTGAAGAATATGAAAAACAAAAAGAACAAGCACAACGATCTAATGCTTTAAGAGGTAAAAAGAGGTAATATAGAGAAAATGTTTTGATTTTTATAGCAAGTGGCTAATTATACTGTTGATATTGCTGTTGCCATAAAAAATGCTGAAAAGTTAGGTAAATTTAATAAACAAATTAAAGATTTAAGTTTAAATATACAAGGTGCAAATACTTTTTTAGAGGCTTTTGCTAAAGGTGCTAAATTAGCAGTTGCAGGTAATGAGGGATTAGCTAGAAGTGTTAATAATTTACAAAAAAACTTAAATTTAACAAGTACAAATCTTAAAAATGTTGCTTTGGGAACAAAAGAGGCTACTTTAGCAGCATTTCAATTTGTAAAAGCACAAGAACAATTAAATAAAGGTTTACAGGAAGAACTAGCACTTATAAAAGAAGTAGAAAAAGGCAGACGTTTTACTAGGTTTGCTAAAGCTGGTATTAGAGAGACACGAAATGCTTATTCTAGTCCTATCGGCCCAGGTCAGGCATCGAGTGTTTTAGGTGGTCAGAGTGCTCCTGTTGCTGGAAAGATAGAGAGAACTTTAGCGTTGAGAAGAGATGAAATTAAATTACAAGAAGCATTATTGTCTTTAGAATTAAAATCAGCAGCAGTACAAAATAAAAAATTACAAATAAGAGGTGAATTAAATAGACAAACAGCAACAGCAGTTAATAATGCTAGATTTGCAGGTCAATCAAGTCCTTTAACATCCCCTGTCTTTCCTGGATATGGTGGTCCAATCGGACCTGGACAAGCTTCTGGTTTATTTTCTGGAGGTGCTTTTAGAGAAAGATTAATGTCTAATTTGGATTCAAGTCAAGCATCACGACAAGCTTCTGCATTTAACATTAGACCAGGTACTCAATATGAAAGACCTATCGGCCCTGCTTTTAGTGCAAATTTAAAATCGCAATTAAGACACCAAAAGAAAATTGATAAAAACACAGGTAAAACTGCACAAATATTAAGTACTCAAGCTGGAATAGCTAATTTTGGTGCAACTGGTCAAACACAATACTCAGCACCTATTGGTCCTTCTGAAGCATCTTTTATGCAAAAAAGAGGCATTGGAAAAGGTGCAAATCCTAGAGGTATATTTGCTTCTCAAGGAGGTAGAACTGCAAGAGCTAAAGGTGCATTACAAAGTGGTCTTATTGGTGGTGGTTTTCCATTACTATTTGGTCAAGGAGCTGCTGGAGCTATTGCTGGTGGTATTGGTGGTGCTCTTGGTGGTGCGTTATCTCCAGGCTTCGGTTTTGCTGGTTCTATTGTTGCTACTGCTGTTACTCAAGAACTTCAAAAAATTGTTGAATTTAGAAAACAAGTATCTGATTTAAATATTGAAATGAGAAGTATGGGAATAAGTGCAAATATTGGCTCTACTCAAATTAATAAATTAGGTAAGTCTTTAGGAGTTACAAAAGAAGAAGCTATCAAAGTTTTAGAACAATTTAAAAGATTCGGAGAAGCAAGTGTAGGTTTAGCTAAGTTTTTTGGAGGAGATTTTGCTTTATTTTCTGGATTTGCTCAAGCAGATGATGTATCTTCAACTTTAAATGCAATTCAACAGGCATCTAAAGATTTAACTATACAAGATCAAATTAGAGTAACAAATTTATTAAATCAAAAAGGTGCAGAAGCAGCAATCAATGAACTTATTGATATGAGAAGAAAGAAAGTTATTAAATTAAAACAAGAAGAACAAAAAGTAAGACAATTTGACCCAGCAAATCCAACAGGTCAAGGTAATATAAATCAAATAATAAATAATAGAAAAGAACTCGATAAATTAAATGTTGAAAGTGATGAATCAATACAAAACTTATTTCAAATCAAAGAGGGATTTACCGAGTTAAAATTTGCAACTGAAGAGGCAGGTTTTTCAGTAGTATCTGAAGTTGAAAGAATAAATAAAGAACTTAGAAAACTTAATAACACACAATTCCAAACTGTAGAACTTTCAAGAACAATAGGAAGTTCTTTTCAAGAATCCTTTAAAGGAATAGTAAAAGGAACAATGAGTGTTGGAGATGCGTTTAGAAATATGTTTATGCGTATAGCAGATCATTTCTTGGATATGGCTGCACAGATGGCTGCTGCACAAATACAAAAAGGATTTCTTGGAATGTTTGGAAATTTATTAAATCCGTTTAGTTTTGGTAGCAGCTTTGCTTCTTTTGGTAGTGTTGGTGCTGGAACTTCAAGTATGTTTGTTGGTAGTGCATCAGCTAGTGCGTTTCTAGCCGATGGTGGTACTGCGAGAGCAGGTAGATCATATATTGTTGGAGAACGTGGGCCAGAAATGTTTACTCCAGGAGTTACAGGTACAGTTACTCCAAATGAATCTTTAGGTGGTTCAACAAATATTGTAGTAAACGTAGATGCGTCTGGTTCTTCTGTTGAAGGTGATGAAGAGAATGGCAGAGAACTTGGTCGTATGATTTCTGTTGCTATACAATCAGAATTAATTAAACAGAAAAGACCAGGAGGATTATTAACATAATGGCTACATTTCCTTCAATAAAACCTACATACGGACAACAAAAAAGATCCGCACCAAATACTCGTACTATTTCCTTTGCTGACGGTTTTGAACATAGAATATTATTTGGGTTGGCTGAGCATCAAAATCCAAAAGTTTATAATTTTACTTTCAACGTATCGGAAACAGACGCAGATACTATAGAAACATTTTTAGATGCTAGAGCAAATGATAGTGACAGCTTTGATTTTGAAGCACCTGGAGAATCTGCATCACAAAAATTTGTTTGCCAAGGTTGGTCAAAATCTATACCCTATAACAATAGAGCTACAATACAAGCAACATTTAGAGAAGTATTTGAACCATGAGTACTGCTCCTATTATTACTGATCTACAAAAGATCAATCCTTCGGCAATAATTGAATTATTTACTATTACGACTGAGACTGCATTGCATGGATCAAATGCAACTTATAGATTTCATAATGGATCAAATAGAGTAGGAAATGGAGATATAATTTGGGCTGGTAATACTTATATAAAGATGCCAATACAGGCAGAAGGTTTTGCTTTTCAAAAAGGACAACTTCCTAGACCTACTCTTACTGTTAGTAATGCTCTTGGTACTATTACAGCTATCTTGTTAAATGTAAACTCAATTACTGTTGGTAATGATTTAACAGGAGCGACAGTAACTAGAATTAGAACTTTAGCTAGATATTTGGATTCTATAAATTTTCCAGGGAATACTAATCCATTAGGAACACCAGATCCTACGGCAGAGTTTCCACAAGAAATATATAAGATTGATAGAAAATCATCAGAAAATAGAGAAGCAGTTCAATTTGAATTAGCAGCAGTATTTGATCTTGCTGGTATTCGTGCTCCGAAAAGACAATGTACTAGAACAGAGTTCCCTTCAATTGGTACGTTTATAGCATGAATTGGAAAGAAGAAGCACTTGTTCATGCGAAAGACCAAGATCCTAAAGAGTCTTGTGGTCTTTTATTAAACGTTAGAGGAAAAGAAAGATATTATCCTTGTCGTAATTTATCAATGACAAACCATCAATGTTTTATTCTTGATCCAGAAGATTATGTCAAAGGCAGTAATCTAGGAGAGATAACAGCTATTGTTCATAGTCATCCTGTAACACCTCCTGTCGCTAGTCAGGCAGATCAGATTAGTTGTGAACAAAGTAATCTTCCTTGGCATATTGTTAACCCCAAAACAGAATCTTGGGGATATTGCGAACCAAATGGTTATAAACCTGATTTACTTGGTCGGCCTTGGGTTTGGGGTATAACTGATTGTTGGTCTTTAGTTAGAGATTGGTATAAAGAAGAAAAAGGTATTGAGCTTAAAGATTGGGATAGACCTATAACACCAGAAGAGTTTGTTGATAATCCTTTATTTGAAAGTTGTGCATGGAGAACTGGTTTTAGACAGTTAAGACCAGAAGAAAAACTTATAAATGGTGATGCTTTATTAATGTCTATTGGATCTACTGGTTTAAATCATGTAGCTATTTTTTTAGATGGAGATGTTTTGCATCATTTAACCGATAGACTATCTTGTAGAGAGCCTTATTCTCAATGGTTATTAAAATGTACAGGAGGGAGGTATCGTTATGTTGCGTAAAGTAAAACTATATGGCGAACTTGCTGAATTTATAGGGCATAAAGAATTTGAAGTACAGGTAGATAGTCTTGGAAAAGCAGTAAGTTTTCTTGTTAATAATTTTCCGCAGATAGAAAAATATATGAATCCTAAATATTACCAAGTAAAAGTTGGTAATTATGATGTAGGAGAAGAAGAAATACATCATCCAATAGGTCAAGAAGATATACATTTTGTGCCAGTAATAGCTGGTGCTGGTAGAGGTGGCCTTGGAAAAGTCTTGTTAGGTGCTGCATTAATAGGTGCTGCTTTTTTTGTTCCAGCGAGTCTAGGTGGTGGATTGTCATTACAAGCAGGTATAGGAACTGGTTTTGGTTTTGCAAAAGCTGGAATGTTAGCTAAAAGCATGGTTTATTTAGGTGCTTCTCTTGTTTTATCAGGTGTAAGTGAAATGTTATTTCCTTTGCCAAAACCAAAAGAATTTAAATCAGAACAAGATCCACAATTATCATTTAGTTTTTCTGGTACGCAAAATACTTCAAGGGCAGGTACTCCCGTTCCAATAGTTTATGGAGAGATAATAACAGGATCAGTTGTTATAAGTGGTGCGATTGATACTCAACAGGTACAAGCATGACAAAACCTAAGATTATTAGAGGATCTGGAGCACCTTCTCCTCCTACTCCACCTCAACCAACAAGAGCACCTGATACTTTACATAGTAGACAGTTTGCTACTTTTCTTGATCTTATTTCTGAAGGAGAGATCGAAGGATTTGCTTCTGCTTCAAAAGAAGGTTTAACACAGGGAACAACTGCATATAATAATGCTGCATTAAAAGATGTATTTTTAAATGACACTCCAGTTTTAAAAGCAACAGCCAGTTCTGCTTCTCCAGATACAACTGATTTTAATTTTCAAGATGTAACATTTAATCCTAGATTTGGTACGTCAGATCAAATAAAAGTTCCAAAAATTGAAAGTAGTTCTTCTGTTACTGGTGTCGGAGTAACCGTTACAGCTTCCTCTCCTGTTACCAGACAAATTACAAATTCAAATGTTGATGCAGTAAATGTAACTATAACTTTTCCACAACTACAAAAAGCAACAGATCAAGGAGATTTACTTGGTTCTACTGTTCAGTTAAAAATATCAGTTCAATATAATTCTGGTGGTTTTACTGATGTTATTTCAGATACTATTACAGGTCGAAGTGCTGATGCGTACCAAAGAGATTACAGAATAGAATTTACAGGTGCTTTTCCTGTTGATATTAGAGTTACCAGAGTTACAGCAGATAGTACATCTTCAAGTCTTATAGATGCTTTTACATGGACAAGTTTTGGTGAAATTGTAGATGATGCTTCTACTTATGCTGATAGTGCTTATGCTTCTCTTCGATTGGACTCAATGCAGTTTCAATCAATTCCTACAAGAAAATATCGTATTAGAGGAATAAAAATAAGGATTCCAGGAGCAGGTGCTAACAGTTCTGGTACTCCTACCGTTGATAGTGCAACTGGTCGAATAATTTATCCTGATGGTTATATTTTTAATGGAGTAATGGGTGCTGCTCAATGGTGCTCATGCCCTGCAATGGTATTACTTGATTTATTAACAGATACTAGATATGGATTTGGTAATCATATTACGGAAAGTTCTCTTGATTTATTTTCTTTCGTTACTGCAAGTAAATTTGCAAATACGTTAGTCTCAGATTCATTAGGAGGACAGGAAGCTAGGTTTAGTTGTAATGTAAATATTCAATCTTCTAGTGAAGCATTTGATTTGATAAATGAATTGGCAGGTGTAATGAGATGTATGCCAATATGGTCTGCTGGTAGTATCCTTCTTGCACAAGATAGTCCAAAAGATGCAAGTTATTTATTTAATTTAGCTAACGTAACTCCCGAAGGATTTAGCTATTCGGGAAGTGGATTAAAAACAAGAAATACTGTAATTTCTGTTTCTTACTTCAATATGGATAGTAGAGAAATAGATTATGAAGTTTATGAAGATGCTGCTTCGATAGCCAAACTGGGAGTAATTATTAAGCAGGTAAAAGGATTTGCCTGTACATCAAGAGGTCAAGCTAGAAGATTAGCAAAGGCTATATTATTTGCAGAACAAAATGAAAGTGAAGTTGTTGCATTTGCAACTTCTATAGATTCTGGAATTGTTGTAAGACCTGGTGCTGTTATTGAAATAGCTGATCCTGTTCGTTCTGGTGTCAGAAGAGGAGGAAGAGTTAGTGCAGCAACAACAACTCAGATAACAGTAGATGATTCTGCTGCAACAGATTTACCAACAACGAATAACCCAAAACTTAGTGTAGTTTTGCCTGATGGAACGGTAGAAAGTAGAGATGTCTTATCTATCTCAGGTGCAGTTATAACAGTAAATAGTGCATATTCTCAAACTCCAAATGTTAATACAGTTTGGTTACTAACAAATGATACAGTTCAATCTCAAAAGTTTAGAGTAATAACAGTAGGAGAATCTGATGGTATTAATTATGCGATTACTGCTTTATCTTATGTAGATGCCAAATACGCATTTATTGAAGATGGTGCAAGTTTACCGACAAGAACAGTATCAGTATTAAACCTTCCGAAAGATCCTCCAACTGCTTTACAGGCAGACGAAAAAATTGTTGTTATTAATAATCAGGCAGTATCTAAACTTATTCTTAGTTGGCAACCTATTGTCGGTGTTACGCAGTATCAGGTTAACTACAGATTTAATAATGGAAACTTTGTTTCAACTACAGTATCTTCTCCTGATTTTGAAATATTCAATAGTGATATTGGAACGTATGAGTTCCAAGTATTTAGTTATAATGCTGCATTACAGACAAGTGCAACATCAGCTAATTTAAACTTTAACGCTCAAGGTAAAACTGCTTTACCAGGAAATGTAACTGGACTAACAGCAGAACCTATTAGTGAGAAATTAGTAAGATTACGTTGGAATTTATCTACTGATGTTGATGTTATTCATGGTGGTCGTGTTTATGTAAGACATTCCACAAAGACAGATGGTAGTGGTACATTTACTAACTCTGTTGATCTTGTTGAAGCTTTAGCTGGTAATACCACAACTGCGGAACTTCCTTATCTTGAAGGAGAATATATTTTAAAATTCAGAGATGATGGAAATAGATTTAGCCCTGGTGAAACAAGTGTAATTATTGATCTTCCTGATAATCAAGCACCTTTAATTACACAGACAAGAAGAGAAGATACTGACAATCCAAAGTTTCAAGGAACAAAAACCAGTATTGATTTTGATTCTGCAACAGGAACTATAAACTTAGCTGGTTCTGGATTGTTCGATACGATTACAAATTTTGATCTTATTGGATCATTAGATGACTTTGGTGGGATTGCAAGTTCTGGTACTTATGATTTTGGAGGAACAGCAGGTGGAGATACTTTAGATTTAGGTGGTGTATTTAGTCTTGATCTAAAACGTCATTTTCTGACAGAAGGTTTTTATCCATCAGATTTATTTGATTCAAGAGGTTTAATTGATGATATTACTGATTTTGATGGAGCTACAGCTACAGAAGTTAATGCTGAAATGTTAGTAAGGGTTACACAGGATAATCCTAGTTCTGGATCGCCTACTTATACAGGCTTTCAAACATTTGCAAATGGTACTTATAAAGGAAGAGGATTTCAATTTAGAGCTAAATTAACAAGTGAAGATACTGCACAGGATATTAGAGTTTCACAATTAGGTTATACAGCATCTTTACAGAGGAGAACAGAACAAGGTAATGTTACAGCAAGTGGAGCAGGGGCAAAGGCTATAACCTTTACTCATCCATTCTTTGTTGGTACTTCTTCTTTGCTTGGAGCAAATTCTAATTTACCCTCTATTGGTATCAATGCTCAGAATATGGCATCAGGAGATTACTTTGAAGTGTCTAGTGTAAGTGGAACAGGTTTTACTGTTCACTTCAAAAACTCATCAAATGCTTCGATTGATAGAAATTTCACCTATCAGGCTGTCGGATTTGGTAAAGGAGGGTAGAATAAACACAATGTTGATTATTTAAATGGCTCAACACGATTTTATAATTGATAACGGAACTGGAAGTGCCGTAAGGTCAGACATTAATAATGTTTTGCAAGCGATAGCATCTAATAATAGTAATTCTGGTGCGTTGACAACTAATTATGCGTTCCAATGGCACGTTGATACATCTGATGGAAATCTAAAAATAAGAAATGCTGCTAATAACGGATATGTAACTGTTGGGCCAGTAGCTACTACAAACTTTGGATTAGCACCTTTAACTGGAGGAACATTTACAGGAAAGGTAACTCATAACTATACATCTAGTTTGACAATACCTTCTGGTACTACTGCTCAGAGAGATGGTAGCCCTGCCGTTGGTATGTTTAGACATAACGCAACATTAAATCAGTTTGAG
>Ga0208666_1001321_pt1 | contig 11094 bp, 10 predicted proteins | sample 5B_taG_FD_184078 | JGI IMG/M metagenome (GOLD analysis project Ga0208666, IMG submission 184078) | Marine viral communities from the Subarctic Pacific Ocean - 5B_ETSP_OMZ_AT15132_CsCl metaG (SPAdes) (version 2) | ecosystem: Environmental > Aquatic > Marine > Oceanic | place: Pacific Ocean...
TGAATCTTCTTTGTTGTTCCACTCTGCACAATAGGAAAAACATCTGTTGTATTTAAGTCTGTTGTTGATGTTAACTCGCTTATCTTTTTGTCTGCCATTATTGATATAATTTATGTGTGTTTTCTTGCATTAATATATTTCCATCTTCAGTATATAAGTGAAACAAATGTCTAGTAACACTTCCTACTCCTTGAGCTCTTAAAGAGCCATTACAACATTTACTAGAATATGTTCTACCATCCTTGCAGAGACATCCTCTTCTACTGCCTTTAGGTGAAGAGTAACTTGGTGTTTCTTTCATTCTGTCTCTCATTATTTACTAGATTTAGGATGTTTCTTTGGCAATAAATCATAGTCAGTCGTATACTTAGCATTCTGCGGTCTACCGTTTTTTACTAAATACATAAAAGCATTTACTCTAGCGTGAGCCCACTGTGAAGCAGATTTTACTCTAGGTGAGCTACTAGTGTTGAATGCACCTAAACCTCTTTGGAATACGCTTGCCAAAACACCTACAGTAACTCCGTAGCCTAACTTAGCTTTATATTTCTCATTAAATTCATCAGCTTTTTTTTGCAATGCAGCTTTATCTTTTGCAGATACTTTTGCACCTGTCTTTCCACTAGCATCGCCTTTAGCCGTACCTTTACCTTTTGGGTTTTTATTAGGTGTATCTGACTTAGGTGCTTTAGGAGATTTCCTTATACCACCTTTTGGACCTACTTCAGCCATATTATGTTTTTCGCAAGGCATATACCAGGTCTTACCTTCAAAATCGTGACTGTGATAACCACTGCAACCAATATCTAAAGCTGCTTTTTCTGCTTCTTCTATTGTAGAATATGCAGACCTACCATCTATAATTGTAGCAGAAGCCTCTAACCCTTTAAGTTTAGATTCAGTCCAATTAAGCATACTTTTACCACCCCATAACAGATAACTTATAGTACCACAAGCATCTGGTTTCTTAGGATCATAATATTCTGCTGCCCTACTTAAATAAGAGTAAATCCTCTTCAAAGTTGACTTTGTGAATTTCGCTTTTCTCTCTAATTGTCTTGCTCTAGTTTTTCCAACTAAAGTTGCACACTTATTACCTAACTCTTTATTCCTTTTTATACCCAATTTAGCATTATTAGATGCAGATTCTGGGTATCCACCATAAGATTCTAACTCTACGTCTTCAGATAGTAATTCAATTGCCTCTAGTAAGTCATATTCAGCATTTAATTCGTCTAAACACTCTGAACAGAAAGACTCTGATATAGATTCTTTAGGTCCATCCATTTTATCAGCAAAATAACCTTCAATAGAAAATCCTTTTATCTCTCCGGCCTTTACTTGACTCCATATTTCATCATTATTAACCTTCATAGATACCATCCAGGTTCCTATAGGTAAGTCAAAGTCATATTTTCTAGATTTATCTCTTTTTTCGTCTTCTATAATCCAGGATTCAACCACAGACATACCTTCTAACTCAATATTATGTTCTAGTGTGCTATTATTCTGATTACCCTTCATTAAAAACAATTCAGAAGCCTTCCTTACGGTCTCTTCAGAGAAAAAGATGTAATAATCCTCTTCTTCACCACTTCTAAATATCTTTTTATTAGGAATAAGGGCTGCACCCATTAAAATCCTTTTTTCTTTATCTACTTCAGCTAATTTTATCTCTTTATGCTCTTTTAGAGCCACAAAGTCTTCTTCAATAGCAGGATTTTCAACAACAGAGATAGCTTCTATTCCACTAAACTCATTTTCTTCGTCTATAATAAGTTCTATAATACGTTCCATATATAATTAACTATTTTGATTCTATTCGTTATATATTTACCCTAATGTTCTAGTTACATCAATATTTCTATCAAGTTCATTAGCATCTTTAATATCTTTATGAACTACAAATGCTCTTAATGGTTGTGTTTGTTGCTCACTAACAGATTGTGCTAATTGAGATTCAGGAGATGCACCTACTACGTTGAAGTCTGGTGCTTCTACAGAAGGACCTCCACCTGCACCACCCATACTTCCCCCAGAAGGACCACCTAATGATGCTAACTGTGATTGAGCCTTTTTCCTTGCAGCAAAAATAGAAGCTAAAAGACCACCAATTGTTATAGCGTATGCAGCTAAACCCTTTAAACCATCTTTAGCAACAAAAGTACCTATAGACATCTTAGCTTTAGATGCTTGTGTTATTGCAGCAGAACCAACTTCTCTCATATCGTTAGCTATCTTTAATTTGTTCTCCATTATAATAGCATTAGCCTTCATTACTTGTTCAGCGATAAGCATTGATTGTTTTATTGTAAACAATTCCCTCTCTAGTCTTATCTTATTTTTCTGTGCTTGTAATTCTCTTCTTTGTATGTCTTCAATTCTCTTCTTTTGAGCCTCTCCTGTTAATGTCTCTGAATTCAACACATAATCTCTTTCTCTGGCTAGAGCTTCTATTCTAGCATCAGTATAAGAAGTAAATACATTACTTAATTGAGCGAAAGCTCCTTGAGTTGCTTTTATTATTCCGTTTATCCTTTTAGCTTCTTCATCTATAAATTTAACACCTCTTTCTATCTGGTTTTGAAACAGCTTCTCTCTTAATGCATCTATTTTTTCCTCTAGTCCTATAGTAGATTCACCCGCTATTATCTTCTCTTCAATTTGTTGTTCTAACTCTTGTATTATTATTTCAGTCTTTAACTTCTCTAATTCTATATCTGCATCAAATCTTTGCTTGTTAGTTAGTGCTAGAAACGAGTTAAATTCAGCCGCAGATTTCTTTCTTATCCCTTGTTCTTTTTCCATTAAGGATGATGCATTAGATAAATCATCAATCCTCATTTGATTTATATTTCTATCTCTTTCTTCTCTTAACTGAATTATATAATCAACCAAAGACTTTTCAGAATCAGCAATCTCTTTGTTAACTTTCTTTTGAGCTGCTGCTTTTAATTTTTCGTCTTTAATTAAATCAACCTTCCTCTGTTGAGCCTCTGCAAAATCTTTTTGCTTTAGTACGGCCAACTCTCTTATAGTTTCAAATTCCTCTTTTACCCTTAACTGATTATTTACTATTAAAGATTCACTTATTCTACCTTGTGATTTTATTATCTCTTTTTCAAAGTCAAGCTGACCTGCAAGAAATTCCCTTCTGCTTCTGCTTCTTGAGCTACCTCTTCCTGATTTTTTTCTATTTTCTGGGTCTAGTTTTTTCTGAAGTTCTACTATTTCACTAAATGCAGAATCGGCATCATCTACCATATCTTGAGTTTGTCTTTTAAACACTTTAACAAAATCAATATCTTCGTCTTTTCCAAAAAGTCTACCAAACAGACCTACTCCACCTTCATCTACTGAGAAGTCGCTTAAAATATCAAGCCAACTAGAAGACTGCATAAATATTTCTTTTTGTTTTTCAGCATCTTCTTCCGCTTCAAGCTGTGCTAGTGCAGAGTCTCTTTTTCTTCTTTTAGAAAATAATTCTTGATTTTTAGCTATTAAAGCATCTATTTCTAACCTTATTAACTGTTGATCTATGTAGTGTTCTACTGCTAAACTTAATTCCTCTAATGAAATCTTACTTTTTCCTTCTGAGTCTAAAACATTTCCAAGCTGCTTATCAACCTCTTGGAGAGCATTAGCTCTAGCAGACTCCGAAGAGTTAGCATCATTTAAAACCTCTACATAGCCCCTTAACTCTACTGCAAAATTTCTACTTGAATCGGCTGCTTTTTCAGATTGCATACTATATCTCTCTAGAAGCATAACTATAGTTTGAAACACAAGGATGAGACCTAAAGGACCCATTAATTGAGCCTTTAATACACTTATGGCTTTACCGAAAGTCCCTGCTTTTGCCACTAAAGTTATAAAGAGTGATGATAATTGAGACAAGTTATTTGCTATACCTCTAATTCCGTAATTAAAATCAGATATAGTTCTACCGACTTCTGTTAATGTTGCACCCGCTAATCCAGAAGTTGCAATCATATCTACATTGGTCTTGCTGAATTGTTTAGTAGCGCTTGTTGCTGACCTTACTTTTTCTTCTAAGGCTGAAAATGAGGATTTAATACCGTCTATTTTAATCTTACCCTTGTCAAGTACCTCTACGGTAAATACTATTTTTTTGTTATTATCAGCCATTACTTCTTCTCTTTACGGATTCTTTTAATTCTTTTATGTTTACAGGAGCTTTGTATTTACCTTTAGCGATATCAATAATAGGGTCAACACCGTAAAAATCATCTGCCTTTAATAAGTCTACTATCTCTTTTATCATACTATGTCTGCTTCAAATATGTTATATAATTCAAATTCTGATTTACCTGTGGTAAGGTCAATACTAACATTATTAATACGGAACATTTTATCACCTATTCTTATTTGGTGGTTTAGTTTATAATTAACTAATATACTTGCAGGTAGATATGCTGTAACTTTAAACACCCTTCTTAAAGGATTAAATATTCCTTCAACATAACTTTTATAGAATTTATGATATAAAGAGTTTGGGTTTTGTCTGCTTGTCCATTCGTCAATCTCTTTCTCGAAGTTTAGTGTAAATGAAGCAGGTGTTGTTATAGTCCCTGTTTCATTAGTGTTTGAAGGTCTGTAATAATTAGTTAAAGACGTAGCAGCACTACCACTATACCAGGCTATTGGTGTTGATATAGATGTTTCTCTAACGCCATAAAATAAAAGAGGTTTAATAAGCATACTTTCGTAATCCCCTTTCTGTGGTGATGTACTAGTGTCAGCACTAAACTCACCACCGGCTGAATAACCCCATTGTATCTCAGTGACACCAATGCCTGTTTTACCGTCTAGTAATCTTTCATACTTTAAATGTGAAAAAGGAGTGTTTATACCGTACTTACTAGCTCTATCTATATTATAATTCCCTGTAGTAGCATCACTAATGTTCTCTCTAACATTATAGTCTGCATTACCATAATACTTTTTATATATTTCTTTGTGATGCTCATTAATCACAGTATTAGTTTCAGCATATTTAAATTCTATATCTGTAAAAGGTATTATAGAATCTATTTGATGTTCTTTAATATCTATATACTTATCTAAATTGATTGTTTGGGTTAGTTTATTATTTACTGCATCAGCGTAAAAATTATCTAATGTATCTACATATATTTTTTTATAATTAGTGTCAGATACATCCTCAATGTAATAAGCTGTTAGGTTAAATATTTTAAATAATCCTGTCAGAAAATCTACAACCTTCATTTCAGGTATTTTCTTTGTAACATTTATATCAAACTTAGTTTCTTGCGTAGCATTGCCAGATATAGTGTATGTTTTAGTAGAAAGAGTGTTTGTAAAACGATTTATTCCACCTGCATCAAGAGATACATTAGAAAATGTCACACCTGTTTCAGAGGAAAATTCTATTTCTACATTAGTAAATACTCCTGCTGCTGCATCTGCTGTAGCATTATATATATTTAAAGATGTTTTATTACCAATACCATCTGTTATGTTCTCATTACCTGTTCTAACATCTCTAACTATAATTCTATAATTAGCATTAGTATCGCTTACATCAAAAGTTAAATCTAGACTCCATTTATAACTAAAATTATCAAGGTTGATTTCAGAGCCACTTATGCTTAAAACCCTTGTGTCGAAAGGGTCTGTAGATGTATAACCACTTAATCTTTTACTAAATAAATAAGGTTGATCAGAACTGTTATCTTCCACATAATTAAATTCTTCTTTCTGTGGATTTAACCACATATATAAATTACTAAAAGCAGTGTTAGACCCAAAGAAGTCCCTGGTAAATTCTATTCCGTCATACTTAGCTTCTATAGCTTCTATGATATGTATTGCTTTTATTGCAGGTTTTAGGTCTGTAAACTCTAAACCTCTACCATTATTTGTAGAAGTACCATCATTAAAAAGATTACCGTCAAAATCTGTGGCTGAAAAATTATTGATAGGTGATGTAGAGTTGTAAAACAACCTCTTCTTTGAAGTTATTAATGGGTATATAATAGCATCTGTTTGTGAAACTCCACCTACAGTAAAATCTAAACCATTCTGAAAACCATTCTTTACATTTGCGTCTGTATACTCGTGATCATAATTGTCCAGGTATGGGAGTTGACTAATTAAATCATCACCTATAGTATCTTTTATAGATACCGCAGTCTTACCATAAAATGTAATATTGTAAGTATGGGGTTTATTGTTCCTCATCTTTACATTATTAAGGTAAACTTTACCATCTCTAAAAGGGAGATAGTTAATTTCTATTATAGCATCTTTCTTTGTTCTATTATCATATGCACCTCCTGTTATGTTGAAGTTGTAGAAATGCTTAAATATTTTATTATTTGTATCTGATGCCGGAACATTAAAAGATTGTGTGTAGTCACTAAATATTTTACCAATATCTCTAAAGTCCTGTATAGATGAATTTACCTCTATTGTCTCATCAGAAAATAAGTCTACTCTCTGTTCCTCTATATATAGCTGTACTTTGTTTTGCATTACCTAACATTTTGTATGTAACTGTTAGCATATTCAAACTCTATTTCAAAGTTTATTAATTTATCATTTAATACTGTTTTGCTAGTAAAAGATGAGGTTTTTGGCATAATAGGTACAGGCTCAAAGCTGAAGTTTGTTTGCTCGTGAATCCAGGCAAATTCAGTTACCATAAACTGTTTGATTACCTCATTATGGTCTTCACTAATAAATCCTGTATTCATTATAAAAGTTTCTTCACTAGAAACATCTAGCAATGAATTGCTATGAGAAAATCTATTAAAATCAACCCCTGTTGTGGTAGTGGTTAATATATTTTTATTATAACTTTCTCTATCAGTGGAGAATGAATCAACTCTCTTTTTAAAGAACCAAAGGTCTTGTAATGCTCCAAATTTATTTAAAAATGTTACTTTATAGGGAATGTATTTGCACTCTTCTATCTCTTCTACAGGTATGCTAATATCTACTCCTGTAGGAGTTGTATAAACCACTTTTGTTGTAGTCCCACCTCCTGCTGCTATTTTAATTGTATCGTCAGCATTATCATTTCTCCTGAAAGTCATATCAGCAGTATATAAATCTAATGCACCTGTAAAATTATCAGCAGTCACATCTCCTTTGTCTGCTGTTATGTTAGATACGGAACCGCCATATATTTTACTAGTTAATTCTGTTGATCCATCGAAAAATTTAACTTGATTTACACCGTCTGTCGTAGTGTAAAAGGGAACATATAATGGCTCCCCTTTTTTGTGGTATATCTTTCTATTACTAATCAATATATCTTTTGATAGAGTAGGGTTTATGTTTTTACCATAGTAAGGAGCTGTTAAATATAAATTCTCATCCTCTAACTCTCCATAACCTCTAAATGCTAAGAATTTTCTAGATAATGGAGATGGGTCTGATTCTGTAACTTCTGTTCCACTTACTGTATCTTTAAATGTTCTAGTAAGTTCTGTATCAACAAAAGCCGTAAAAGAAGCAAGACTATAACTACCATCAAAAGTGACATTAATATAGTCCTTTATTAATTCTGATATTTCAAAGTTTATAGTATCCTCTCCAGATAGTTTTGTTTTGGATAATGTATATTGAGGAGAAGAAGGTTTTCCCCCACTTGTATATATATATATTTTTAATTCTGCACTATCTAAATTCATTACTATTGTTTTTAATTATGAAGCCTTAATCCAAACAAACTACCAACACTTTCAACACCTGAGTTAATCTCGCTAACATAAGTTCCTTTAGTGAAGTCATTTGCGTAGGTTGGCTTTCTGGGGTGGTCTAAACCTGCTGAAGAAGAAGGGTCATTTCTATAGTAATATATTATCTTTCTTGTGCCCTTATCAGGTGAACCATAAATACTATGAGTTGATATTATCGAGTCATCCCCTATAAAACCACCTTTTGACCCACCTCCATACTTTATGTTAAACGTAGATAAATCTGTAGACTTGTCAACTATATACCTATAAATGTTTCTAGAATTGTCAAAAACAATACCTCCTTTTTGATAATGTATTGTAGAAGTCACTCCTTGTCCTGAGGCTATCCTTTCAAAAGTAAATTCTATTTTGTTTATATTTTGATTAAAATATGTTGATTTAGCTAAATGTGTTGTAGGTGTGGTTTCAGTTCTAACACCGTTATTTATTGTAAATTTCTCGTAACCTAACCCTATTCCAAAAGGCCCAACACTAGAATGATTAGTGAACGCATAATATCTAGCCATTTCTAAATTTGAATTAACTAATACATCATTAACCCTTAGACTAGCTTTTACGTTATTTAATACGCTTATGTAAAATGCAGGCACTACATCAAATAAAATACCGTTTGATTGAGACCCAGGAGAAGGTAATGTGGATACAGGAACAGCAGGTGCTGTTGGGCATCCAAAAGTTAATTGGTAATTATCTGTTTTTAATGGAGCGGAAACTAAAATAGCAACAGTCTCTGGGGTAGCAGCAGTTTTATTTATAGTTACAGTACCTGTCTGTGTTCCACTCCCTAAACTCATATTCCCTGATGATATACCTGCATCCAATAAATCTTGTTGATATATATTATTACCAACATATCCTGTGTTTTGAAAGTCCGGTACTGTTTGATTCCAAAATGCAGTTATACTTATAGGTATATCTACACTGTAGTTTATACTGATGTTCCCTGTAGCAGTACCTACATTTAAAACATATTGTCTACCTCCAACATCTTCACCCACTTTTATAGTTTCTCCACAAATTACTTCTTGTGTTAACGTAGCAGGTTGTACATATTCTGCAGGCACTACAGGGTCAGCTATAGGATCAGAGGGTGCTGAAGGTGTTGTAGGAGCTCCCTCACCTGTAGCAGTTATAAAGAATGGACTTCTTACGTTTATTTTATGGATATCTTCCGCCATTATTCAGCTTTTATTATATAACCTTGTTTTAACAAAGTGTACTCTAGTTATTTCTTTTGTTTTGGTATCTTTTTATCTAATTCTAATTCTAAATCTTTTAAGTAAGCAGCCTCTATTTCTTTAGTCATTTTAGACTCTATCTTATCTATAACATCAAAGAATCTAACAGGTTTTATACCTTTATTGGCAATGGATCTTGCTATTAAAAACGCAGATTGCCTAAGTGTTGGTGTTTTAGCATTAGGTATACTTCTTGGCTTTATACCTTTTTTCTCCATCCAGGATTGAATATTGTCTACAGCGGTGGTGTAAGGCTTACCAGGCCACTTACCAGGTCCAAAACCTTTATCAACGTAAAAACCATAATCATTCATTGAGATAGTGAACCCATCTGCATTATTTATCTTCCTACCAACAATACTCTTCTCTAAATCACTACCTGGTTTATTGAGTTGTCGCTTAAGTTCAGATACTACTATCTTCTTATAATTATCTAGGGCTTTCTTTGTAAACTTCTTTACCATTAGCAAATAGTGTGTTCTGTATTAGGCATTTCTATACTTATGGTTACAGCCCAACCTGCTAATTCATTTTCAAAGCTGTCTAATAATGGTGATGCGGTTATATCTGTGGTTAACTGAAGCTCATCTGTGAATAAGGCACCCCTCCTTAATTCTTGTTGGATGTCATTAACAACCTGAAGTTGAGTGTTTAATGCATCCTGTAGGTTATCATTACCGTATATTGAGTCTTCGTCTGATAATTCGTTTGGTTTATCGACTATATCTAAACAAAACAATTGAATTGTAACTGTTACTATGTGATTGGAGAACACCACATCCCCCATTGATATATGAGATAGTGGATAAATAGTTGTCTTATCAAGGTCCACTTCTAGAATATCCCCAAAAGTAACCTTGTTGGTTATTCCGTTAGCTTTTAGCTTCTCTTGTATTTTGTCTATTATAGTATATACTTGTCTCATTTACTTCTTTGTTTTAACATCTTTGCTTCTAAATCATTTTTCTCCTTCTCAAACTCTAACCAGGTTAGACATTCGGAAGCTGTGAGTTTCGTAATTTCTTTAAATTTTGTGATATCTCCTTTAGCGATTGCATATATTGATTGATACCATCCCCATTTTGCTCCAAATCCCTGATTGTTTCCTCGTCCTCCATCATCTTTTTGGTCAAAGAGTCCGCTAAATAATTCGATAAAACGTTCCCTAAACGATAAAAAAAAACAACTGAACCTAAAGCTACATTTACCGGTGCATCTTTCATTATTTCAGAGTATTTATCTGCACCTTCATAATCTTCTATAAGGTACAACTCCCCTTTTCTAAACGTAACAGGTCTATACAGGACAGACATAGCTTTATGTATCTGTTGCCAATCACCAATATAATTATCTAAATCAACAAACTCACCTAATGTTATATCATCTAACTTTGGTATAAATCCAAATGTTATAGTATCACCATTTGGGTCTGTTAATGTGAAATCTCTTTGAAGAGGAGTCTCCTCCTTAAATAAAGTTACAATGTGGTTTATGATAAAAGAAAATTCTGCTAGAGGTAAATTATATGCCTCCTTTAAATTGATCCCACAGAATATCTCTAGAACCTTTAGATTAATAAATTCAGTGTCCTCTGCATCCTTATTATCATCCATAACCTTAAGGTACTTCTGATATTCTCTAAGTGGTATAGCGGACAGCTCTTTGGGTACTTCTATAGTGAATTTCCTACTCATACATATATAACTACTAAACAACTATTCTGTACCTTACATAAAAATAAAACAGTTTGATAAAAAGTTAGTTATAGTTATAGATAACCAAACAGGGGCTCTACAGAGACCCCTGAAGATATCTACAAAACTTTAGGTTATCATAACGTTTTTAGTTAGGTTTAGGATAACTATATCTTTTTTTCAAATAAGATTATTTATTTAATGTTTTTTACTATATTAGCATATCTAAATTCATTGGTTAGATTATTTTAATTGTTAATTAGTGTTGAAGCCTTTTGGGAGTAATCTTGAAAGGCTTTGATTTTTTTAATCCTGTTACCTCACACTGCCGTATCTTCATTTTACGTTGATTTTTTAAAACTTCATTCCTCACATCCTGCCATCTTCATTTTACGTTTGTATGTACAATAG
>Ga0208666_1001325_pt1 | contig 11059 bp, 18 predicted proteins | sample 5B_taG_FD_184078 | JGI IMG/M metagenome (GOLD analysis project Ga0208666, IMG submission 184078) | Marine viral communities from the Subarctic Pacific Ocean - 5B_ETSP_OMZ_AT15132_CsCl metaG (SPAdes) (version 2) | ecosystem: Environmental > Aquatic > Marine > Oceanic | place: Pacific Ocean...
AAGAAAAAAACCAAGTTAAATTGTTAAATAAAAACTTGAGGAGAGAGGTTGACATTGGTGCAAATGGAACGCAATCTTATATTATTAAAAAAGGAATAAACAAAGGAAAAAAACTTGGCTAATAAACCACTTAATATATCTGAATCCGCTTCCGTGCAGATGCCGATGAAAACCGTAGCCTCGCTAATTCTTCTCGTAGCAGCTGGCGTGTTCGCATACACGGAGCTGACGGCAAGGTTAGTATCGCTGGAGACATCACGTGAGTTGTTTGAAAATGATTTATTAAAAAAATCTGAACAGGTCCCTACCGATCAAGAGCAACATTTTTTAATTGAAGATTTATATAAGACTGTTGAGAAGATGGAAGAGACTCAAGAAATGAATATGACTAACAAAGTAAATATAGAATTTTTAAGAGAACAATTAGATAAAGCATTGGAAGATATTGAAGGGTTAAAGGATAAAGTGCGAGAAAATGGAAAGGCTTACTAATGACAGAGTTAGTGGTAGCCCTACTTATGATTGTACAAGGAGAGATTAAAGAGGCACGTATCCAGACGTCAATGTCTGAATGTTTGAAAGGGTCACGTGTAGCTAAACGTCAGTTAAAACCTGATGGACATGTCAAGTACCAGTGCATAAAATCTATGGCAGAACTTGAGTTAAATATTGATGGTTCAAAGTCAATTAAAAAATTAATCTTAGAATAGGAGAAGCTATGAAATTAAGCCGTAACTTTAGTTTATCGGAGCTTATAAAATCAGATACAGCAATTAGGAAGGGTATTAATAATAATCCTAATGCAGAACAAATAGAAAAATTAAAAACACTTTGCGAAAAAATTTTACAACCAGTAAGAGATCATTTCGGTAGAGTCAAAGTCACATCAGGGTTCCGTTCTCCTCAGCTTTGCCAAGCCATTGGTAGTTCGATCAACAGCCAGCACTCACGTGCGGAAGCGGCAGATTTCGAATGTGTGGGAGTCGACAATGCTGAACTTGCAGATTGGATACATAGAGAGCTTGACTGGGATCAGCTGATCGTCGAGTATTATGTTCCTGGAGAACCTAACTCGGGATGGATACATTGTAGTGTAACAGAAGGCACACCAAGAAAACAATTTTTACATGCATACAGAGAAGAAAATAAAACTAAATACAAACCAATACTTGGAAAAGCAAAAGATTTATTGTAAAACATTTAAATGATGTGGCCAACTTTGTGTGTTGATAATTTTTTAGATAATCCAGATGATGTAGTAGATGAAGCTTTAAAAGGCATATATCAATTAGATGATGAAGGGAGATCTCCTGGAAAAAGATGTTTTAATTTAATTAATTTGAATAGACATTTAACAAAAAAAATTGTTAATTGCATATTTCCACATGAAGCACAAGATAACGATTTTAACGCAAAAGTTAGTACATCTTTTCAATTAATAGATTCAAGTTATAATGGAGGAGGTTGGGTACACAACGATGCTGGTCATGAAATGACTGCATTGATATATCTTTCAAAAAATCTTACACAATGCGGTACGTCACTCTATAAGCCAAAAAATTTTGCTTCAAAAATTGGAGATATGCAAATAAAAAAAGATTTTTATTTAGGAAAAAATCCAAAAGGGTATCAAGAAGCTTTAGAAAAAAATCATTCAAATTTTGTTGAAACAGCTTACTTTGATTCTATCTACAATAGATTAATTGTTTTTGATTCAAGTCATATGCATGGTGTCAAAAATTTTAATATTTCTAAAGAAAATCCTAGATTGACTTTTATTTGTTTTTTTAATCAGTTTTTTGGACCTTCTCTCAAAAGTGGGATAGTACAATCAAAAAGAAGTATTTAATGTTTTACTTGTCTATGTTAAGGTATTAATTAAAGGAAATAAAATAAATGGCGATTACAAGAGGACAAATACCAAGTTTACTTGAACCAGGACTAGGAAGAAACTGGGGTAAAAAGACTAGAAAACAATTCAAAGTAAAGGCTCCCAATGTTAAAGGACTTAGCTCGTACTATGATGACCTTTATAAAAAATCCAGTAGCAAAAAAGTTAAGGTCTAGAAACTATAAGCCTAAAGTGATACAATCTAAAAAGTTGTACAACAGAAAAAGGCTTAAACACTATGACAAAACTATGTGCTAGAGGCAAAGCAGCCGCTAAAAGAAAATTTCGAGTATATCCTTCAGCATATGCTAATGCTTATGCTAGTAAGATATGTGCTGGTAAAGCTAAAGATCCTTCAGGTCTTAGAAGAAAAGATTTTAAGGGACCTAAACCAGCTGGTAAAGTTTCTGGTGGAGAAGCCAAAGTTAAAAAAGTAATAAGTGGTTTACAGAAAGCATCAAAACTACATGCTGCTCAAGCTAAAACATTACAATCTGTTGTAAAATCTAAATCTGGTAGAATGATAAAAGCAAGTTTAGGCACATTAGTTAAAGATTTATTTAGTAGAGTCACTGGTAAAAAAAAATCTACTGTTGGTTCAAATACATCTAGCATGAGTTTTCAAGGTAATAAACTTCCCATTACTGATTTATACCAAAAAGCAGTTTCACAGAAAAAAGCTAATAAAGGTACTTTTGTACAAACATTACAACCTTATGATGGTAGTTACATAAAAGGTAATTTAGCTGGTCATAATGTATCAAACAAAAGTTTAAATAATTATTACAAAGGAATGATTGATGAGTAAAAAGAAAACTAAAAAGAAAATGCCTAAAGCTAGAGATATGGCTATGGGTGATAAAAACATTTCATATGTAGGAGACCCATTTATAGTAGATGGTAAAATCTTTGATCCAGCAAAAGAATTTCCAAAAACTTATATTAGACCAGAAGGTACAAAAAACTTTATGTGTGGTGGTGAAGTAAGAGGAACAGGAGCAGCAATCAAAGGAACAAAATTTAAAGGAGTATTTTAATGGGAAAGAAAAAGAATATACCAGATTATTTAAAAAACAAACTTTCTAACTCTACAATCGGAGGTAGTTTCGAAGTAGATGATAATGAATTTGTTACTACACCAAAAATAGATGTAAATTTTGGAAAAGGTAAAACAAATGTTTTTGCGGAGGTTGCAAAACCATTTAGTAAATTAAGTAAAGAAAATATAAATAGTAGGGCTTCTCTTGGTATAAAAAAAGGTGATATTAATCAAGGCGACTCTTCTGAATTTGGTTTGACCTTTTCAAAGCAAGGAAAAAATAAAAATGCAATCTTTAGTTTTACTAAAAAATTAAACAGAATTAAAACATTAAAGAAAAGTGAAGGTGGTATGGCTAGAGGAACAGGAGCAGCTATCAGAGGCAAAGGTTTTAAAGGCGTATTCTAATGAGTCTTAAAAAATGGTTCGATCAAAAATGGGTAGATATTGGGAGCAAACGAAAAGATGGTTCATACGCACCTTGTGGTCGTTCAAAACTAGCATCGGATCAAAAACGAAAATATCCAAAATGCGTCCCTGCTGCAAAAGCATCAAGGATGACAGACTCTCAAAAGAGGAGTGCCGTTGCGAGGAAAAGAAGTAAAGCTCAAGGAGTGGGTGGTAAACCAACAAATGTAAGTACCTTTACCAAGAAGTATTATGGTGGTATGATAGAAATTTAAGGATAAAATTATGGCTGACGAAAAATTTAGTAAAGTAAAATTTGGTAAAACTTATTACCCAATTACTCAAAATCAAATGTCTGATAATAGATTTAAAAATTTTACAGGTGATAAAAAATTTGCAAGTTCAAAAGACTTAAATAAATATCATGAGATATTAAAAGAAAAATTAAACAAAGAAAAAGTTAGACCATCTGAAATTGCAAAATTAGATAAAGAATTTAAATCTCGTATGGCAAGAGCTGGTGATGATTTACGATACAGATTAGCTAACAGATCTGGTATGAAAGAATATAGAAAAAAACAAAAAGGTACTATACCTGATACAGGAAGTGCTTTTTCTAAAGGAGGAGAAATGTTAAAAGGCGGTCAAAAAAAATTAGACAAAAATAAAGATGGTAAAATATCTGGGGAAGATTTTAAATTAATGAAAAAAGCCAATAAGGGTATGTCAGTTAAGGGTGATGATAAAAGAGATATTAGAAAAACAGAATCTATGATTGGTGCATCTAAAAGTTCTAAAAGAGAAAAAAAAATTATGAAAGCTTATAAAGGTGACATGGCTAGAGGTTATGGTGCAGCTAGAACTCAAGGTATGGGTTTACAAGATGAACAATTACCACCTGGAAAAAGTTTAGATTATTATAAAGATATAATGTAATGAATTATGGCAACGTCAGGAACTACAGCATTCGATCTACAGATTGATGATATTATTGAAGAAGCATACGAGAGATGTGGTATTCGAACTAATAGTGGTTATGACATTAGAAGTGCTAGACGGAGTTTAAATCTTTTATTTTCTGAATGGGGCAACAGAGGTGTTCATCTCTGGAAAGTTAAATTAAACCAAATTCAATTTACAGCTGGAGTAGCGACTTATTCAGTGCCTACTCAAGTTAACGATGTTTTAGAAGCTTATATTTCTTCAAGTGGTGCAGTAAATGGAACTTTAAATACTGCTTTAACTGATGTTGCAACAAGCGTTGTACTTACAGACGGTACTGGATTTGCATCAAGTGGTACAATTCAAATAGGACTAGAATTTATCACTTACACTGGTAAATCAACAAACACATTAACTGGAGCAACTAGAGGAGCTAGAGGTTCGTTAGCCGTGGCTCATGCAGCAGGTGTACCAGTACAAAATATAACTGGCTCAGGAACGGCAAGTACACAAGATGTTGCTTTAACAAAAATTGATAGATCGGCTTACTCTGCTTTACCAAATAAATTAACAACTGGACAACCCTCACAATATTTTGTGGATAGACAGACACAACCAACAATAAGTTTATACCTTGCTCCAAATGCATCTACTTATACAACATTAAAATATTATTCAATTGATAGAATTGAAGATGCTGGATCTTACACAAATAATCCAGATGTACCTTTTAGATTTTTACCATGCATGTGTTCTGGCCTTGCATATTATTTATCACAAAAAAAATCTCCAGATAGAATTCAATTATTAAAACAACTTTATGAGGATGAATTATTAAGAGCATTAAATGAAGATGGTTCAAGAACTTCAGTTTATATTTCTCCTCAAACTTATTTCGGAGATGGTGTATAATGAGTTATGCAAGTGGTAAAAGATCAAAAGCTATTTCAGATAGATCAGGTCAAGCATTTCCTTATAGAGAAATGGTTAAAGAGTGGACTGGTGCATTAGTACATATATCGGAGTTTGAACCAAAGCATCCTCAGATTGATCCACCTTATCACAAAGCAGATGCTGTAGCTTTACAAAATCCAAGAACTATGAAGTTTCAGCAACCAACAGATATATCAACTATAAATCCACAAGCTCCAAACGATGATACTATTGCAGATTCAGGTGGGATATTTGTAGGGGTTGCTAATCTTTCTTTACCAGGAGATTTTGCATTTAGAACTCAAGACTTTGAAGTAACTTCAAATGGAATCACAACAACTATTCACAGTATGGTTCCAGAAGATCCTTCATTACAAAATAGAAGAAGAGAACTTATATCATCATTAGGTTCTGTGGGGGTTAGTATTACATAATGGCTGTCACACACGCAAATTTTTTAACTCAAGTAAGAAATTATACAGAAGTAGATAGTAATGTTTTGACTGATGCAATTATTCAAGATTTTATTAAATCAGTAGAATTAGATATAGCTGGTAAAGTTGATTACGATGATTTAAGAAAATATGCTACATCCAATTTTACAGCTGGAAATAGATATGTAATTTTGCCTTCTGATGCGATTATTGTAAGATCTGTTCAAGTTATAGATAGCAGTGATAACAGAACTTTTTTAGAAAAAAGAGACACTAGTTTTATTTCAGAATTTGCTCCAAATGATACAGTGACAGGAACTCCTAAATATTGGGCAAATTGGGAAGATAATGTCCAACAAGGGCCAGTAATTTTAGTTGCTCCTACTCCAGCAACTGCCGATACTGTTCAATTAAATTATATAAAATCTCCTCCAGAATTTACTAGTACAACAAATACTTTTCTATCTACAAACCAAGAATCAATGTTATTACATGGAGTATTAGCAGAAGCTTTTAGATTTCTTAAAGGACCCGACAATCTATACAACCTCTATAATTCAAAGTATAATGAAGAAACACAAAATTTTGCCCTACAACAAATGGGTAGAAGAAGACGAGGAGAATATCAAGACGGAGTACCAAGAGTCAAAGTCGATTCTCCGAGTCCATAAATTTAAAGGAGAAAAATTATGGCAATAACAACAAATGCAATCTGTGATTCTTTTAAAAAAGAATTACTACAAGGAAGTCACGATTTTGATGCATCAACAGATACATACAAATTAGCGATGTACACAAACGCAGCGACTTTAGGAAAATCAACAGAAAACTACTCTACTAACCCAGGTGGTGGATCAAATACTGAAGTAACTTCAAGTGGATACACAGCGGGTGGTAAAGCACTTGTTAACCAAGGTGTTAAAGTTTCATCATCAGTAGCTATTACTGATTTTGCTGATCTATCATTCGTAGGTGTAACTCTTACTGCAAGAGGTGCATTAATTTATAACACACAAACAAATGGTGGTTCAAATACTACTGACGCTGTAGCTGTGTTAGATTTTGGAAGTGATAAAACTGCAACGTCTGGAACTTTTACAATTCAGTTTCCTGCATTTACAACTTCCGCTGCTATCTTAAGATTAGCATAAGGATAATAATGAATGTCAAATACATGGGGTGCACTTAGTTGGGGACAAGGTAGTTGGGCAGCACAGGGTGATGTCGGATTAACTGCTTCTGGTATAAGTGCATCCTTTAGTATTGGCAATATTGTTGCTGACGCAGAACTTCAAGTAGGTTGGGGTGGCGACACTTGGGGTGAAAATGAATGGGGTGACCTTTCTGGTTCACAACCAGTCGCTGTTGGATCACAATTAACTTCATCTATAGGAACAGTTCAAGAAAATATAATTGTAGATGTTTCTGTATCTGTAACTAATGTAGGGCAGATGGCATTTGGAGAACCAAGTGCTTTAGGCGGAACATCAATAGTTCAATCAGTCACTGGACAACAAATAGCAATTACTGGCGGAGAAGAAGTAGTTGGTATTGGAGTAGAACTTACTTCTACAAATCTACAAGCAACTACATCTATAGGATCTGCTACAGTCGATGATTCTACGTTAACTGGTATTGGTTGGGGTAGAAGAACATGGGGTAACTTAGCTTGGGGTGGAGCTTATTCAGCTATTGCTGTAGGACAAGAATTAACTTCTACAATAAATTTTCCAGCAACAGGAGCATTTACTGATGTAAGTATTTCAGTTTCTGGTTTACAATTAAATGCAACCTATGCAAACCCATCCTTCTCAATTCAAATTGACCAAGATATATTTGTATTAGCTTCAGAGGATCAATTAGATATTAATACCGCAACTCCTACTGTAGAAGGACTAGCAACGGTTGATGTAAGTGGTTCTCAATTAACTGGATCAATCGGAAATACGATAGCTGGATTAAAAACACCAGTAGACGTTACTGGTATTCAAGCGACTATGTCTTTGGGTACTTTTACATTAGTTCAATCTACTAATGAACCAGCAACGGGCCAACAAATGGCAGCATCTTTAGGTACTCCTTCAGAAATACCAGGACAGATAATTGGTGTTTCAGGTTTACAAATGGCTTCTTCTATAGGATCAGTAACTGTTACTGGTGTAGCAAATATAGATGTAACTGGTATACAATTGACGGCATCGATTGGTAATGTTAATATTACTTCGTGGCAAGAGATTAATCCCGGTGTAACTAATACATGGTCAGAGGTTGATTTGGCAGCTTGATTAAGGTAAAATTATAATATTTAGGAGATAAAAATTTATGGCATCTAGTTACTCAACAGATTTAAAACTTGAACTTATGGTCACTGGCGAAAACGCTGGTACATGGGGTGATAATACAAATAATAACTTAAACTTAATTCAACAAGCAGTAGCTGGTTTTGAATCTATTGCTTTGAACAATGGTGGTAATGTTGCTCTTGCAATGACTGATAAAACTATTTCAACTGCAAGAAACATGGTCATTAAATTTACTGGTACGCTTACAGGAGCATCAACTGTTACTGTTCCAGATTCAATAGAAAAATTTTATATATTCGATTGTTCTGCCGTTGGTGGACCAACTAATTTAACAATTAAAACAGCTTCAGGAACAGGATTTACTTTAGACCAAGCTGCTATGTATTCTGCTTATGCAGATGGTACAAATTTAAAAGAAATATCTTTAGATACTTTAGGAGGCACTATAGGTACAGCAGGCATTGCTGCTTCGGCTGTAACCACTGCTAAGATTGCAGACGATGCTGTGACTTCAGCTAAAATCGCAGACGATGCGGTTGTAACAGCGGCTATAGCAGACGATGCGGTTGTTGCTGCTGCTCTTGCCGATAACGCAGTTGTAACAGCGGCTATAAATAATGATGCTGTAACTGCAGACAAATTAGCAGATACTTCAGTAACTGCGGGTTCTTACACCACAGCCAATATTACAGTTGATGCCCAAGGAAGATTAACGGCTGCTGCATCAGGTGCAGCTGGAGCTCCTTCTATGGTCTTAACAAAATCAAGTATAGCTCATCCTTCTTCAGGCGCAGGTTTATCAAACAATGTACAATTTACTGCTAATCCAGCTACTACAAAAATTAATGTTGTATTAATTGGAGGAGGAGGTGGAACAGGTAACACAAAAACTTCAAACTATCATGGAGGATTTGGTGGTGCAGGATTATTTAGCACTACAATTTCACAACCTTTTTCAGTTCCAGTTACAATTGGTAATGCAGGTACACAAGGTACCCCACACAATAGTGCACCTCACCAAGGACAAGCAGGTGGAGCTTCATCTTTTGGTAATTTTACTGCCAATGCTGGAAATGGTTTAAGTGGTAATACTCCTGGTAATCCAGGAAATGCACCAGGAGCTACAGTTGTTTATTCAGATAGTAATGCAACTTATAGTGATAACCTTTACACCCATACTTGGCTAACTGGTCAGGGTAACGCACAAAATAGAAGTAATAACATAGGTATTCAATCCCCAGGAAGTGGAAGAGCTGCTAGTGGTAATGGAAGCAATAACACTCAAAACGCAAACGCAGGTGGTGGATGTATTTTAATTTATGAAAATATAGGAGACTAGTATGGCAAAATTATTATTCACTGCAGGCAACAATAAAGAGATGGGATCTTTTTATGGTGTATTAGCGGATGGAAGATCACTTGGAAATGAAAATATTTACGAAAGTGTAACAATTACTGAACAAGAATATACAGATTTAATTACTGGAGTAAAAGGATTTACAACTGATAGTGGTAATGTTGTCTGGTCTGATGAACCAGTATGCCCAAGTAAAGAAGAGTACGATGAAGATTTACAAAACTTATTGAGAGATATTAAAGAATTACCTACACAACAACCAGGTAACGAAGTATTTGGATCTAAATCATTTTCAGATTACATACAACAAGTTGAAGACATAGATTCTTCTGCAATAACTTTTCCTTTAACGACATCTTTTAGAAAAGATATTGCTACAAGATGTGCAGATTACACAAGTTTAATTGATCTAAAATAGGTTTACAAAAATTTTATAGAATGTATATATGTTTATATGTTTTCAAAAGATAATGTAATTGAGTTTAAAGCAGATAAATTTTTCATAGAAAACAATAAAGACATTTACCCTGTACCTTCTCTTTTAAATATTCCAGAGTGGTTTAAAAAACTAAAGCATTCCAAAGAAAATTCTACAGTTAAAGGTTGTATGCCTTTTTTAGATGCAATTACAGCAGGTTACATAATTAAAAATTCATCCGATTTCATTTTACATAAAGAGGGTAAAAAAACTTATATAGAATATGCATTAAAAGAAAATAATACCTTTTATAATATCAATGCTGCTAATAATCACTCAGAACACAACAACTCTCAACTTGAAGGTTCTCCATTAATAAAAAAAAATAAAATGGATTCTTTTTTAAAAATATACAATCCTTGGGTAATAAAAACGCCTCCAGGATATTCATCTTTATTCGTAAATCCCTTAAACAACTCTGACGATAGATTTGAAGCCATTGCTGGTATTGTTGATACTGATGTTTTTCCAGCTCAAGTTAATTTTCCAATTGTTTTAAATTCGGATAAGTACCCAAATGATTTTAAACATTTTGTAAAAAGAGGAACTCCTATAGTACAAGTAATACCTTTTAAAAGAGAAAATTGGAAAATGAAAATTGTTGAAGATAAAATATTCAATCTTATAAAATTTATGACTGTGTGGCATCAAAGCTTTATGGCACGATACAAAGACAGAATTTGGAAAAGAAAAAAATGGAGGTAAAAGATTTAATTGATATTCAGGATGATGCTTGTGATGTTCAAATGGTTGGAAGAATAGTAGAGATATATTCTAAAAAAAAATCTTTTTTTGAGGAAGGACAGGTTGCTCCTAACAAAGAAGGTAATGCTTCTCTTATAAAAAAAATAAGAAGTGCAAAAATTATAAATTTAAATAATTCTGCAAAAAGTTTAACAGATGTTCGTTGGGGAAATAATCTAATTAATGTATTTGTAAATGGACTAAATAAATATGTTGAAAATAAAAAATTAAAATATTTAGACAGTGTAAGAATAAGAGATATTCAATTATTAAAATATGAAGAAGGTGATCATTATATGTACCACACAGACAACGGAAGTTTTTCACCTAGAACTATCAGCTGTATATTACTGTTGAATAATGATTATGAAGGTGGTGAGATTTCATTTACAGATCCTCAAGGAAACAACGAATTTAAGGTTGAAACAAGACCAGGTAGATTAATTGTTTGGCCTAGTAATTTTATGTATCCACATAAAGTAAATAAAGTAACAAAAGGAACAAGGTATTCAGTTGTATCATGGGCACTA
>Ga0208666_1001328_pt1 | contig 11031 bp, 5 predicted proteins | sample 5B_taG_FD_184078 | JGI IMG/M metagenome (GOLD analysis project Ga0208666, IMG submission 184078) | Marine viral communities from the Subarctic Pacific Ocean - 5B_ETSP_OMZ_AT15132_CsCl metaG (SPAdes) (version 2) | ecosystem: Environmental > Aquatic > Marine > Oceanic | place: Pacific Ocean...
TTGCCCGGTCATCATGTCACAGCGAATATCGTTGGATGAACCGAACGGACAGTTTGACGGCATACTAGGAATGTATCAACAACAAGCAAAGCTTATGGCGTTAGAAGTCATAGCTGTGCAAAAGGGTATTTTCCCTGATACATGGTTAGTGGGTCGTGCTGGTGAACAACCAACTATCATTAACCCTGCAAATGGGTTGACAGGTGAGGTTGGTGTTCTCCGTGGCGGTGATTTGCGAGACATGCAATTACAGCCAGGTTTCATGACGAACCCTGCTATTGATCGTTTGGAAAGAGCGCAACGTTTAACTGCTGGTGTCCCTGCCGAGTTCGGTGGCGAGTCTACGAGTAACATTCGTACTGGTCGCCGTGGTGATGCTGTGCTTTCCGCTGTTGTTGATTTCGCTGTTCAGGAATCGCAACGTATCCTTGCTCGCTCGTTAGAAACAGAAAACAAGATAGCTATTGCTATGGCAAAAGCTCATGCAGGTAATAAATCTAAGTCTTTCTATGTTTCAATGGGCAAGGTGAAAGGCAAGGTAGATTATGTTCCGAACAAGCACTTTACGACAGATGACAATGTGGTCAGTTATAGTCACGCTGGGGCTGACATTAATAATCTTGTTATCGCTGGCGGTCAAAGGCTGGCAATGGGAACGATGTCGAAAGAATCCTTTATGAAAATAGATCCTTTAGTTGAGGATGTTGAATCTGAACGTGACGCTGTTACGTCTGAACAATTAGAGCAAAGTTTGTTGGCTGGCATTCAGCAGCAAGCAGCGTCGGGGGCTATACCGCCGTCTGATGTTGCTCGCATTATTGAACTTGTTAAATCTGACAGAATGGAATTGCCTGAAGCTGTTGAGAAAGTACAGCGTGAAGCGCAGGAACGTCAAGCCGAAATGGTATCTCCCACATCCCCTGAAGCACAACCTGGCATAGCCCAGCCCGGAGCAGGAGCAGAAGCTATGGTAGCACCGCCTCCTGCCGAGGGAGGGGCAGCCGGTTTGCGTGAACTTCTTGGAGCCTTGTAATGCCACGAAAAGGTAAAGGTCAGAAAACGCAGACTGCTACTGGTCAACAGTACGGTCAGGCGAAGATGCAGGAAGAATCGCAGGGTGTTGTTGCGTTGCCTGAAATGGAAGAACCGCAGATACCTACGATGCGACCTGGCGAGTCAGCGTTCAATCGACCTACGGAAAGACCTGCTGAACCTATTGGTACTGCTGGTTTACCTAATCAACCTGTTGCACCTGAGATTACGATTGAGCGTCGTATGCGTATTATGGCTGCGTTGCCTGCGTTAGAGGCTATGGCTTCTGAACCTTTCGCTAATCCGAAGTTGCGTAACACTGTTCGTAAAATGAGAGCATTTGTAGGAAACACTGAAGATTTTATCAATAAGGATCAATAATGGGTTTTTTTGATCGTGTCGGTGGTGTTGTCGGCGGTGTTATAGACGTTGTCGGTGGAGGCGCTGAATTTGTTTACGATACAGGCAGAGCGTTAGCTAAAGCATCAACTGATCCTGGTGAAGGTATCAAAATTTTTGTTGATTCAGTGCAAGAAGATTTACTTGGGCAAGTCATTGGCGGTGCGTTTGGTCCTGAAGGAATCGTTGGTTCTGTTGTTGGAGGGTTACCTGAGTTTGTGCGTAAACCTTTTCGTACTGTGCTTGAACCAACAATGGAAGCATGGGACTGGACCATACAAAACGCTGTTGACAGACCGCTAGGAACATTAGCAACAGTTATTAACGCTGGCATATCAGGCACTGACATAAGCGAATTGTTTGATGGGTCAACATGGGCTTCAGCTTGGGAAATAAACGACAAAAGAACGTTTGGTCAATCCGTCGCTGCTGCCATATACAACATAGATCCGTTTGATGAGGATGCGTACAACGACATTCGAGAAGATTCATTATTTAACCTTATTTCAGGAACAGCAGATTTCTTCCAAGAGTTCGCTGATCCAATGGGTATAGCTTTAGGTGGCGGTGCGAACATTCTGCGAGGCAAAACAGTTATCGCTTCTTTAGACAACGCTGGCAATGTCGTAACGCATTTAGGTCGATCTAACTTTGAAAAAATGGGTGGCATCATAGCTCCACAAAAAATTTACACACCTGGCGGTGGCATATTTAAACAAACTTTGTTAGGTAAGCCACGTTTAAACGATCAACAAATTGCTGCTAGGAACCTTGTCGGGCAACAAGTTGTGTCGCAACGAATTAACGGTGTTGTCGGAGCTGATGGTGTTGCTAGAGGCGGTTACTTGAATAGTAAGGCGTGGCAAAAAGTTGAGCAAGCCATGGATGAAGTTAGCGCAGATTATGTGAAAGCTAGTAACGGTTTTGACGGAAGTGGCGTGTTGCTCCCTGATGCAGCGAAAATAGCGACTGATAAACGATTTAGTATTCTTCGGGAAACGTTAAGTCGTAAAGGTAGCAGGATGCCTGAAGAAGCAGCGTTTGCGATAGCTAATGGTGCTACTCCGCAAGCAAGAAGATTAAACGCTAGGTTCGTTATGGGTGACATGAGCGTGTTTCGTGAAGTTGGCGAAGCAGCAACCGCTGCCAGAGCGCTAATGACAGATGACAGTTTTTTGTCAGCAGTAAATGATTTAGATGACGTTAGGCAGTTAATAGCTGATAGTGAAAATGTTGAAAAAGCAGTAACGAAAGAAATGAAAGCTGAGAAAGCTCGGTTAGAGAAAGAAGTCGCTGAGAAATCTGCTGGTTTAAATGACGTTGATTGGGTGACCATGTACGACGGTTACTTAGGTGTGATTGAGTCTCAAGGTAGGAAAGTGTTTGATGAGAATGGTCAACCTACTTTGAAGTATCCTGACATTCTTGGCACGAACGCTGATCTTCAAGATTTGACTGAAATGATGTTGCGTCGGATAGCTGGCTTAGAGAACATGAAAGTAGCTCAATTAAAATCAATAGCTGAACCACCAGCGTCTGTTGCTAAAGTTTACACAGACGCATTCGGAGATTATTTCACCAGATCAATAAATCGATTAGAGAAACGTTTCGGAGATAGAAAAGACATTAACGGAGGATACGAAGAATACTACGTTAGAAGCGTTGTCAATCCTTTAGGTTTCCGCAAACTACGATTCTTCTCAGAACGTAACCCTCAAGCGTTAATAGATTTTCAAGACACTCAAGCGTTTACACAATTTGAAAGAATGCTTCAAGCAGCGTCAAGAGTTAAAATACCGGGCAAAGTAGCAGGCAAAGCTAGAAACCAACGAATTATTACTAGAACCGAAATTGACCAGTTGCTTGGTGAGTGGGCCAGGATAACTGCTAGGGGTGGTGACCCAGTTCAGTTTAAACAATTGTTTGATGATGCTGTTGATAATTTGTCTCGGAAAGCAGATGAACTTATTAGTGAAACAAGCAAAGGTATGAAATCTGGTTTAGCTGACAACATGATAGAAGCCAGAAAGCAAATTGAGAAACAAATTGATGAGAAACTGACAATAGGGGATAGTTTACAAAGCGGTAGAACAATTAACGAAGCTAGTCAAGCTAGGAAAGGCATGGACACTGACCGACCTGGCCGTCGAACAATATCAGCGACAAATAAACAAACAACGTATAGAGTGCAAGACCCTGAAACAAAAACTATTCATACAATTATGACAGGTATGACTCCTCAGCAGATGCGTCAGTCAGGCGTTATGCCACGTTGGGATCTTGTCAATACTGAAATAAATAGAACGTTTAATAAGTTTGGTAATCGTAGGACACGAACGTTACAGAAAACTAAAGATGGGGCTAGGCTTGTCGGAACATCTGGTAGTTCGTTAGCTACGTCAACTATGCAAATTTGGCGACCTTTCGTGTTGTTGACTCCTAAATGGCCTGGTCGTGTGCAGTTGGATGAAACGTTGCGTCGTGCTGCTGATTTGGGTGTGATGAACGAGTTGCGTAATCTTATTGGTGGCTTTGGTGATATGCGTAATGTGTATGCGACTCGTGGCGTTGAGATGGGACTTGATGATTTTGTTCCTAAAATATTTGATAAAGCCGTTGAGCAAAACGCTGATGTTAAAAATTTGGGCGATGCTTTAAGGTATTACGAATCTAAAGGCGTAACGATAGACGATTTAATTGATTCAAGAGTTAATGAAATAAATTTAAATCAAACTAAAGTTAACAAGTTCCTGCCTAAACCAACACAACAATTAATGACTAAAGCAGGTTTAGCGAGGCTAGCAATAGGTTCAGCATTGTTTGGCTTTACGCCAGCAATAGCTTGGTCAACTATTTACGGAGCTAGACGATACCAACGAGTACGAAACGTAGCAAGACGGCAAGCCGGGTTAACAGTCGCAGAAGGACTGCAAGTAGAAGCTAGAAAATTATTATCTGAAGCGTTAGAAAACGGTGACGCAGGTCTTCGACAACAAGCAGAAACAATGCTTGCAAGAGCCGACGGTATGCGAGAAGCCATTGATGTCATTACACCTGAAGGGGTAAGTATTGAAAACATTGATGACATTACTGACAATTTAGAACGAGCGCATGTTTTAATGGACAAAGCTGGCATGGCTAACATGAGCGTATACGGTGCGACATTGCGTAACGGATACGGTGATACTGCTGATTTCCGTGAAATTATTTCTGCGTCTGTTTCATCAACTAGAAGCACATCTTCATTAATGCAAGGCGTTACTCAAGCACAAAAGCGTGAGATCCTTCGATTTGTTGACGCTGACTGGGAACTCTGGGATATAACTTCTGCAAGCACTACAAAAGCGCAATACGTTAAAGGCTGGGATGCTTTGCTTGGGCGTGCCACAAAGATCAGTGACAGGCATCCTGAATTTTACAAACTTGCCTGGTCTGACGATGTTGAAGGTTTAGCTAAGTTGTTGCGTGAAAATAGTGATTTGAGAGCAAGGCTTGGTTTAACTGACGCAATTAAATACCATACTGAACCTGACGTTGTTAACTTTACACAAAAAGCTAGAGACATTATTGATGAATTTAATGAGATATTGCCTTCTGGTGTTGGCTTTGACGATTTGCGTGCGAAGGCAGCAGCAGGCGGTAATGTCACTTGGAACGAAGTAGAAACACTCCTACGCAAACGTTTCAAAGAACAAGTAGACCAAGGCTTGTACGCTCCTACAAGTGATTTAAGATTTATTGTTCAAGAATTTCGTGACGAAACAGGCATAACAAACTTTGGTAAATCAACGTCACCAAACATGCGAACCATAGACTACGGCAGAGGAGCATTCACCGGAGCTATGGGAGAGTTCGTTGAAAACATGTTTAAAATACTAGGTGAAACACCAGCCGATCAACTATCAAGAAACCCATACTACAGAACAAAATATGAACGAGAAGTAAACCGCAGACTAGCCTTATACACAGACGCTGACGGCATGGTAAACATTTCGCAAAAAAGCTTAACGAAGATAGAAGACCAAGCTAGAAAATCAGCTCTCAAAGAAACCAGAGATCTGTTATATGATTTAGCTGAAGAAACAAGATTCGCTGAAATCACAGCAAACATATTCCCATTCTTTAACGCTTGGCAAGAAGTGTTAGGTAGATGGAGCAAACTCGCTACAGAAAATCCTTACTTTGTAGGCAAAATGGTCAACATGTATCAGACACCGTGGAACGCCAAATACTTAGGTATGGAAGAAGTGTACCAATACGATGAAGCAAAGATAGCTGAACGTCGAGAAGAATTAGGTCGTGATTTAACTGACGAAGAAAAACGTGAGTTCGCTACGCAAAGCTATATTGTGTTTAGGTTACCGCAACCAGTCAAAAACCTTGCAAGCGTATTAACACCTGGTCCGTTATCTCAAACGTTAATAGATAACGATATTAGGTTCAGCAAAGAAGGTTTAGCGTCAATGCTTCAATCAACAACTCCGGGTGTTGGACCGTTAGCGTCAATACCTATTAGGCAAGCCGTGTTAGAAGATCCTTCATTAGAAGACACGTTTAAGTTTATGTTCCCATTTGGGCATCCTGAAGGCGGTTTCTTTGAACAAACATTTGCAAGTTTCGCTCCAGCATACGCTCAAAACCTACGCAACATTTACATGGACACACCAGCCAAGAAACGGCAAGTAACATACTTCTTCAAACAAGTATTAACAGAGTATGAGCAATCAACGCCTGGTGGCATTTCAAGCCTTTTAGGTAACGAACAATGGGTGTTGCAAAGAGTTAAAGAATCTGAAGAACGTGCAGAGCAGTTCTTTATGTTCCGATCTGCTGCTGGCTTGTTCTCACCTACATCAACAACAATGCTTTCACCTTACGCAGATTTAATGGAACAAATTAAAGAATTGCAACGACAACACGGTTACGACGAAGGAACAGCGTTGTTCTTAGAAGAACACGGAGAAGAGTTCGTGTACTTAACTAGTCGAATGACTAAATTGAACGATGGTGTTGCTGCGTCTGCTGTGTCAGAAGAAGCGTACATAAAGTATCAAGACCTTGTGCAGTCACATCCTGAAATAGGTGCGTGGGTGACGTTAAGTCTTGGCGGTAAAGACGAGGAGTACTTGTTTAATCAAGCAGCGTATCGTCGCCAAACCACAATGGATGTAAGTCCGTTAACTCCGGGTTTGAAACGTCGTGAACTTAAATCACCGAAAGCGCTTATTGAAGGCGTTGACGTTAGCGAAGGCTGGACTAAATACACAGAGTTAAGTGACTTTATTCGCACTATACAAGATGATCGACAAGCTTTAGGTTTGCCGTACAGTTTAAACAGTACAGCAATGTCTGATCTGCAACGATTTAAACAAGAACAAATAGATTTAATACGGCAAGAACATCCGTTATGGGGTGAAGCTTGGGATTCAGGTAGAGATGAAGGCAAAATGGCTAGAGTCATCGAAGGCTTTGTCGTTGCATTAAGTGACGATAAGTTCTCTGACTTAACTACAACCAGACCATCGGCCAGGCATTTAATTGATTACTTTGAACTGCGTGGCTTTATCGAACAAGAACTAGTTCGTAGACACGCTGAAGAGAATGGAAGCTTAGACCTAGAATCTAACACTAACGCTGACCTATTATTGTTTTGGCAAAGAGAAAAAGAAGAGTTATCTAAACGACCAGAATTTTCGGTTGTGTACGACAGATATTTTGAAAACGACATGATACCCAAAAACAGTTTTGTTTCTTTAATGAAGGTATAAATGGCAGAGAATTACGGACAAAAATTTGAAGATCAATACGGTGTTACTGCTGCTCAGGCAAGTTCGGCTGCGTATGGTGCTGTTAGAGGCATTATAGGGTATGAAACTGTAGAAGTAGAAAGACCTCCTGTTGAAAGACCTGGAGCTTTAACTGTTGGTCCAGAACGTCGAGGTCGTGGTGCAGAAGTTGAAATGCGACAATCTCCGATCATGTCAGATACTATACGTCAAGCTATTGGGGCGTTAGGAGAGCAAGAGCAAAAAGCTATTGCATACGAAATTTTTCTTAATATACCTGGCTCATACGGAGGAGATTACGAACAAATTTTTAACGATGACGGTTCGTTAAATATACCTAATTTTCAAACTGTTGTTGAGGGAGTTATTGGATTAGCTGAAGAAGCAGTAGCTTACGACAACACATACTTTTTAGACATTCTTCGACGAGGAGATGTTGGTGAAATGACACCTGCTGAACTCGCAAAAGCATTCCAAGATCGTGTAGCTGAGATAGATGCTGAGAATGCTCCTAAAAGAGTTGTGAATTATATGGACCCGGCTGGGTTGCAGGCAGCGTTGAATGATGCGTCTGCGTCTGTGCTTGGTCGTAAGATGACGAATGATGAGATGAAATCGTTTGTTTCTAAGATTCATGGTATGCAGGCTTCTGGTATTTCTAGTATTTCTGTTGGTGCGCAAGCTGAACAGTTTGCTAGGGGTGCTGCTCCGGTTGAGGCTGGTGCTATGGATCATGCTAATGCTGCTTCGTTGATTATGCAGGCTGCTGGTATTGGAGGTCGTCGATGAGTCTAGACAGATTAATTGGGACAGATAGAGAAGATGAAAGAGATGTTCGTCTTTTAATGTTAAGTGCTGGTTCTTATTACAGAGATGGCGCAAATGCAAAGCAAAAAGCTAAAGAGGAATTTGAAAAAGGTTTGTTAAGGATGTTTAAAACAGATGCCTTTCAAACTTATGCTAGTTCTCGTTCTGGTGGGAATATGTTAATTTCTCCTGATGTTGATGATCCTAAAATAATTTTAGGAATTTTAGATAGCATAGGCGAAAAAGAAGGTTGGACTGCTGAAGAAACTATTTTTAATATTGGTCCTGCGGTACAAGAATTAGCAGGTGACGTAGACGATTTTGATTCATTTTCTGCTGGTTTTAACGCATTTGCTTCTAACACTTCGCAAAATATGCCTGGTTCTGAAGCCAAAACAGTTAGTGCTGGAGATACTTTAGTTGCAGGTTATGAAGAATTTGATGAAGAATTAGAACTATTTGAAAATGGAGCTAACGCAGTTTCTGGTGGAAATGTTAATCTTGGGACACCGCTTTCAGATCAAAAAATCCAAGAAGCTCTTAAATATACTATTGGCGAATTAGCGCCACCGGAACTTGTTGAAAATGTTAGAAATAATAACGAAACTAGTGTTCTTGCATCAGGAAGTAACATTTACAAAGGTCAGGTTTCAGAAATTATTGAAGTGCCTGTTGAGGAACGAGTTGGTCGAGGCACTACTGATTTAGATGCTCTTGCAGCAGCAAGGCGTGGTGAAAGCGTTGAAGCTACGCCTGCGTTTGTTGACCAAGGTGGAGCAGCGATTGTTGAAGAAGAACTCGCTAAAGGTGATGATGCTTTTGCTGGCTTTGCAGGGTTTATAGGCGGTCAAGTTCCATCTCAAGAACAACAAGAAGAATCAACAGGTGAGCAACCAGGCGGTCCCGGTGGAGGCAATCCTTCTAATGCTGCTCGAATGATGGCTGAACGAGAAGCAGACCGAGATGAAATATACTCACTACTCCAAGAACAATTCGGAGGAGCAAGCTACTTCTTCAGAGATCAAGCGCTAAACATGTTGCTTGGTGTAACAGCAGACGGAACTATTGTTAGCTACGACGACGAGTCAAGAGAAACAGAAATAAAGTTAATGGACTACATCGTCAACAACGGCATAACCAGCATGACTAGAGTCAAAGGACTCCTACAAAAAACAGAATGGTGGCAAACAACCGACGTAGCCCGACGAACATACGATGTCATGTGGGGCGAAATGAGCGACCCAGAACGACAAGAGTTCCTAGAGCCAACAACAGACGCACTAACCAAAGAAGCACAATTCCTAGGATTTGACTTAAGCGAACAAGATGCGTTTACGTTAGCGCAGACACTAGCAAAAAATGGTGATAGTGAAGATACAGAAGCTATTAGAGAAATAATCTTTAGTCAGTTACAAATGCAAAATACTGTAAGTGAACTGTCAGGTTTTGCAGCACAAAAAGATAATCTGCGCCAACTAGCGAGGAGTTACTATGCTCCTTTACCAGAACAAGGCGAGGGTTCAATAGAGCAATGGGCTGAATTGCTTTACACCGGAGAATCAACTGTTGAAGCATACGAGCAAAACTTAAAGCAAATAGCGGTATCTAGATTCCCAACGTTAGATAAAGTTATTCGAGAAATGGGTTTAACACCAGGTCAGTATTTTGCTCCATATAAACAACAAATAGAAAGTATGCTTGGCAGGAATGTTGATTTATATAACGAGTTTTCTGATGTTATTGAGTACATCCCTGATGGGGGTACAGATGCTAGAGCGATGAATCTTTCTGAAGTCAAAAATTTTGTTCGTGCGCTTCCTGAGTGGCAACAGACTGATGATGCTAAGGACCAGGCGAGGGCGTTGGCGTTCTCTATTGGTCAAACGTTTGGGGAGGTAGCGTAATGGGCATGGGAGATGTAAGAGCTTTTACTGAAGCGTTTGAAGAAGATACAGTGCTAACAGATGATGCTGTTATGGAAGCGCAAGAAACCCAAGACGACAGAGATGCACTAACAATCATTAGAGACACATTAGCCACCTATGGCTTAGAAGGATTAGCAGCAGACGCTTACCGTTTCTTAATGGAAGGCTCATCAACAGACAGCGTAATGATTCAACTCAAAGAAACAGAACAATTCCAAGAACGTTTTAAGGGCATGGAAACTCGTAGGCAACAAGGACTGCCAGCTATCAGCCCAGCAGAATACATACGACTAGAACGAGACTACCGTCAAACAATGTCAGCAGCAGGACTACCAGAAGGCTTCTACGACAACCCTGACGACTTCGCAGACTTCATAGGCAACGACGTGTCCCCTGCCGAAATGACACAACGAGTCTCAATGGCAACAACAGCCGTATCCAACGTCAACCCAGAACTCAAAAACCAATTGCGTGAAATGTACGGCATAGGAGTAGAAAACGACGGAGAACTCATAGCATACTTTCTAGACCCTGACAGAGGCGTAAACGTAATAGAACAACGCTTACAAATGGAATCCGCTGGCTTATCAGCAGCAGCAATACAAGCCACAGGCCAGGGAATAGGTAGTGGTGTCGCTCGACAACTAGCCGGGCAGAACGTGCAACAGCGTGAAATATCACAGCGTTTAGGGCAACAAGCAGGTTTGACACAGCAAGTATTTGGTGAACAGAATGCTGTGACTTCAACAGAGTTAGCAGCAGCGTCGTTTGGTTTAGACTCAGAATCTACAGCTCAAGTGCGTAGGTTAAGGCAACGTAGGCAAGCAGCGACTCAGCAAAGAACTGGTGGTTTGGTAACCGGAATGGGCGCTTCTGGTCTTGGATCAGCACAAAATTAGTAGGGTATAGACTCAAACTCTCATTTTGCCTATATTTAGTTATGTGATCTGCCCCATTAAGAGGGTGAGCCGTTCACAACAAATTAAACTCCGCTAGCATTCCACCGTTGTTAGCGTGTATGAGAAGGTGAGTGACATAATGGAAACAGAGTCTACTGAAACAGAAGAAGTTTCAAGTACCGA
>Ga0208666_1001334_pt1 | contig 11001 bp, 16 predicted proteins | sample 5B_taG_FD_184078 | JGI IMG/M metagenome (GOLD analysis project Ga0208666, IMG submission 184078) | Marine viral communities from the Subarctic Pacific Ocean - 5B_ETSP_OMZ_AT15132_CsCl metaG (SPAdes) (version 2) | ecosystem: Environmental > Aquatic > Marine > Oceanic | place: Pacific Ocean...
AACTCTTGTGGATGTATACTCATTACCAATGTTAGCGGTAGCAACGAAAGTCACACCCTCAGCAACATTGATAGTAGCTTGACCATCTTGTTCATCAAGTCTGAGATATCTCTGACCTTGGTCCAATACGGTCATCAGAATATTCCAAGCGTCTGGGTGAGCTCTTGACAACTCATCAAGAAGTATCACAGCGTTTGGTGTCTGAATAGCTTTAACGAATAGAGACTCTGAAAAATAAGTTCCTTTTGATTTCTCAAAGTGAACATTACCAATCAAGGTAGCTCTTGGGTCTTGTGTAGAACCCATATTAAAATAGAAGTCCGGTCTATCAAGTGCGTTGACCAATGACTTAGCAGCCATAGTCTTACCACACCCAGCAGGTCCGGTCATCAAAATGTTCTTACCACGAACGGCAGAACGGATTAAGTATTTCCACTTCAACTCGTTCATCATCAAACCTTGTGGTTTCAATGAATAAGATGAGTGGATAAAGTTTACAACTTCATCGTGTCCACTTGGAACATCAACTGAAGAAGTTGGAACAACTGGTCTAGTAGTTGCTTCATACATATCCATTGGGACAGCCCACCAATAATTCTTACCAGATTTATTGACTCTCTGTTCCAAAGCCATATTGTTATTGAAAGCTTTCTTACGAGCACCAGTTGTAATTTGGGAAGTATACTTCTGACCATTAGCGTCAAAAGCATTGTATCTGTTTCCAGACTTCTCAACCCTTACAACTATATTGTTCATAACATTTCCTTTCTTGTTATTTTTTGTTTCTATCATACTCTAATATATTTATAATAAATGACAATGTCAAGTATTATTTTCCTTTTTCTAAAAATAAATTGTTCATAGTTTTAGCTAATGATGATACTTTAGACACATCAACAAACTCAGCGTCTTTACCATACATAGTTTTAAAGTCGTCCATATTTCTACTTCTGTCATAATCATCATCACCAACAAAGTAAGACAATACTGAAATACCTTTTTTAGAGATTTCTTTAACTTGTCTTTTAGTGTGTTGTAGAGCTTCATCACCATAGTAATCAAAGTCCCCACTACCAAACATTGGCATTCCGTCTGAGAAGTTTAAGAAATAACTATCACGATTAGAAGCACTTGGAACGAAGTCGTTCATAATGGCCTCATAACATAATCCCTCTGGTGTAGTTCCACCTGGATAAAGATTAGGCCATAGTGTTTCAATCTTTCTAAACTTATCAACTCTTGAATCATATCCAATAGCAACCATTGGTTGACCACTATATCTCTGACCAGAGTGATGTGTAGTTCTGAAACTAACTACAACATCTAATCCACTAATCATTGAAGCTGCTTTACAAATAGCAACCACAGCGGTCATAGTATTTCTCCATTTATCTCCACCCATAGAACCACTAGCGTCAACTGAGATGTGCATAACAGCGTCATTGTATTGTTCTACGAAAGTAGTTTGGAAAACTTTTGAATTACCAAACCCTAACTCAGCGATAAGTCTTTTGTCAATACGACCAGAATCTAATCTTGAATTTTTTAGTGTTCTTGATTCAGAACGAACTTGTAATTTTCTACCTAATTGAGTTCCAAGTTTTTTACCATTGGTAATTGAGTCTGATGTTCTGCTACCATAATAGGAATATCTTTTAGCGAACAAACTTGGAAACATATTATCATCAATCATTTGTTGAGTAATTTTTTTAACGAACAATACTTGGGTTGTCCCAGTAAAGTCTTTATTATTACTTCTCCAGTTAGTTTGTTGAACATCACTACCAACATTAACTTGTGAAACACCAGATTCTTCCATTGTTTGAACAATACGAGAATCTTTCTTGGTCAATCTACCGACTTTCTTTTGGTCGCCAGACATAAAATCTTTTTGTCTTTTCAAAGCATTGGTCAATGTCTTTGCTTGATTAGGTGTTAAGTTAGGAAACTTGTTATCAGTCTGTGGAACTTTAGGTAAATCTAAATCTCGTTTAACTTGTGTCCAATCAGTTTCCTTAATCTTGTCCATAATTTCTTTGTATCCATTGTAGTCGCCGTGAGCCATTTTGTCGGCTGCTTCATTTAACATATCTTGTTTGGATTGACCTTGTCCACTTTGACCTTGACCACCATTACCGCCTTCACCGACTTGTTCTCCGTCAGTATCAGTCATTGGTGTTAAGTTATTGTAAACCATTTGTAATGAATCACAAGCGACATTGAACGCTCCGTTCATATCAGTAAGGTGTTTTACTGAACTAAAAATTCTTCTGTATATTCTTCTCAAATCAGGCAAAGCATCTAAGTCAGATTCTTTGTTAGTGAAGTTGATAATACGATTCATATAATTTTCTAATGTCAAGTCATTACCGAAAGTATTGTTCTTCAAAGCTCTTGTGATAGCTGGTGAGTGGAAATACTTGTTATACATAGCGTGGTAATAACCTTTATAACCAGGCGAAGAAGTAAAGACATAATAGTCAATTCGTCTGTCCTCAACATAGTTTAACATATTTTTAAGATGACCTACAACTTGATTCTTAGTAAATCCTAAGTCCTCACCCACCATAACTATTTCGTGTGGTGTGTTTTGTCTTAGTTGTCTAAGGAAGTTAAAGTCAGATAATAAAATGTGTGAGCCTTCGTGTAAGGCAAGACCAACAACGTGGTCAAAATTCTTTTCATCAATCTTAGAACCAATCGTTACGGTTTTTCCGTCTGTATAAGAATCTCCGTTCTGTTGATAACGGACCTTGATGTCAGAACGATTAGTTACGATGTTGACAAAGTTTGCAATAGCCCTACGATAACCGGCTAATGCGATGTGGTCTACTTTTGGTTTGACGAAGTCATCATCAACAACTCCATTGTTGACTTGAATATCGTTCCAAAAGTTAGTATAATTATTGTTCATCATATTGCAAGTTATAAATAATAAATGACAAAGTCAAGTATTATTTTATTTTTTTCCTAATTTTATTATACACGGAATACAAAGTACAGGATAAAAGATAGTCCCAACAAAATCCGTAGTATTACAATTTTTACAATTCATACCTAATGCTACGAATAATAAATGACAATGTCAAGCTTTTTCTTTATCTTTTGTAAAACCCATTACTTCCATTGCTTTGATTATACCCTCAATGATTTGTCCGGCATTGTTTGGCATAATACTAATACCTTTGGTCGTAGGTTTCCACTCTTGCGTTTTTCTATCTTGATAATAGATTCGAACATCAATGAAACGATAGCCTTCGTATTCCTTTTCAGAAATACGATAGACTTCGTTTGAGTTCTTTTTGATTTGTGTTATTATGTTTTCTTTATTCATTAAATCTCTTCACCATATAAAGAAAATTTCTTTATAGGTTCTGGTTTTACTTTTCCGTCTTCAATGTGAACTTCACCTGCTTTGGCATCCATATAGAATTCCCCACAACCAGTTGAAACAAAGATAGCATTCAGACATTCAGTTAATGATGAATATATCTTTTCTTTATCATCATCAATGATTGCCCACCTATCACCAGGTGGAACCCTTGTTGCTTTTAGTTCTTTCATCTTATCCCTTTAATACTGATTTATCTTCTTCTGCCATAAAGTATTTATTCAACACTTTTAATTTACCATTAGCTGATTCTAACATACCAATATACTTATCTACCTCAGCAAGTAGGTCTGGATGTTCTCCGATACCAACTGCATTATTGAAATAAATATGTAGAGTTGCTAATGCTTCTTCTATCTGTGCTTCATATTTCTTTTTAGCTGCGTTTACTAAATTATTATTTACTACCATTTTCACTCTCTTTCTCCTATACTATTTTTTTATAGTTTACTTTACCTTTACCTTTTAACACTACTTCTGAGTTTGTCTTTTTTCTATGACACTTCTTACATAGTGTTTGTAAATTTTCTAATTTATAATAAGACCAATCTAAGTCCTCTTCTAATACTCCCTTTTGTTCTACCAATGGTTTAATGTGGTCTGCTTGCCACCCCATACTGAACTTACCACAATGATTACAAAGTCCTTTATCTCGGTTCCACAATTGTGCTCGTTGTTCTCCGGAACTATATATTAATAAATATTCAGTTGCACAATCTTCGTGCCAAGTTTTTCTCATATTAATAGTTCCGTCTTCTTTTAGTATTGTATTCCCACACCAACGACAACAACCTTTAGTTCTTGAGTAATAACTATCTGGCTTTGGTGGGTGTCTAAAATTTCCGTCCCACTTTTCTTTTTTCTTTTCTCCGAATGTTTTCTTGTGTCGTGAACTCCACCTACTTAACGGCACATAAACTCCTTTTTCATTTCTCTGTATTGTTCGTTCTCTCTTGCTCGTTTCCAATAGTCTTGGAATATATTTGAACTACGAAAGAACCTTTCTACTGAATGGTCTTTTGGAAGTATCTCCCACTTACCATTTTCTCTTGTCCACTTTTTACCTGAACTATGATTCCAATATCTTCTGGCTCTCGTGAACCCCATATGTAAATACTTCTTTGCCATATCAGCTCCTACAAAATCTCCTTGTTCTAAATAATCCAAGAACATAGAATAGATTGTTTGAGCAGATACTCTTGCTTCGTCTGGTGTTTTAAATCTCCAATGTATATGAAGTTCTGATTTGTATGGTTGACAAACCAATACACCTTGTTGTCCTCTACCTACTTTATATAGGTGTGGGTTTTCCCTATAATCAATATCGGGTTTCCAATGATATTCGTTGGACTTGAATCCAACATAACTTGGTTTATCCATTATGGTCGTCCCACTTAATTATAGATACAATAAAAAATGCTATACCAAATACAATTAATGCTTTAATCATCTAAACTTATCCCAATCAAATATTAAAACATATAGTGCTATCAAACATATGAAACCAACAATCGCTCCCAATATTATTTGTATAGCTGTAAATAAATAACTTAACATCTATCTCCTCTTTTTATATCGTTGTAATGATTTCTTTGGAACTGGTCCTAAGTGTGTTTGTGGTTTAGTTCCAAACTTTGTATGTCTTCCTTTACCTTGACGAGTTTTCTTTGCCCCGTTGGTGTGTCCTGTGTTAGCTAACATAGCCATTAAAATACCTCTTTCTTGTTTTTCTATCCATCATATGAATAGTCGTTAATACATTTACTAATTGATTTTTAGTCGTCATAGTAATTCTGTTTTTGTTAAATAATTGTTTTAGATAATTCAATGTTACAACATAACCCTTTTTCTTATAAGTATCAATCGTAGGTTTGAAACTATCATTAAAGTTTACTTGATTAGTATAAAGTTTTTGTCGTCTTATTGTTTTAGGTTTTGGTTGTGGTTTAGGTTCTGGCATTGTCCACTCTTTTAGATTAGTAGGTGCGGACATCTTACCACCAACCTTGACTGCTCGTCTATCTAATCTATCTAAATTCTTTTTAGTTTCTGATGATACTGGTTGAACATAAGCACCAGTCTTGTGTGGATATACGACATGCGCTGAATAAGGTTCTACTGACGAACAACTTACACACTCACGATAACCAAGATGAACTCTCTCATCTGGCATAGTAGTATCACACTTAATACACTTTTCTATCATACTAGTCTTGATAGTATAACGAGTTGTAATGTAATTGTAATAAGTGCGAATAGTGTTCTGATGAACTCCATTAAGTGATTATGTCTATCAAAGAATCTTTCAATCTTATACCATACTGATTTTTGATATTTTTTATTACTCATTATTTTCTCCATTTTCCTCAATATACAAAATTTATTTATCAATGTCAAGTTTTTTTTTTTGAGGCGAGTATAGGAATCGAACCTATCCGAAATGGATTTGCAATCCACCGCATTACCACTCTGCCAACTCGCCGTTATTTTAGAATAACTGCTACGATATCTCTTTCAGCTACGATGTAATAATCTTCTTCATCATACTGAACTTCTGTTGCACTAAATTTAGTGTAGATGATTGTATCTCCCTCTTTCAAAGGAATAGGCATCCACTCACCAGTAGTCATATTTCTTGAACCACGACCAACCGACACTACGATACCTTGTGCAGTTTGTCCTTGTTCGGCTGCTGTGTCTGGTAAAAATATACCACTCTCAGTTTTTTCTTGTCGTTCTGGTTTCTTAACCACAACTCTTGCGTCAAAAGGTTTTAACATTTGTTTCTCCTATTATTGTTTGTTGTACTGGTGGAAGGACTCGAACCTACAACCAAGGGCTTAAAAGGCCCCTGCTCTACCATTGAGCTACACCAGCTCTCGTGACCCTACGGGGATTCGAACCCCGATTGCCGCCGTGAAAGGGCGAAGTCCTAACCATTAGACGATAGGGCCGAATCATTATCTTGATTTATATACTAAATACATAACACCAGCAAGTGTTAGTAAATGAACTAATAACATTAAATTCATATAACCTCCATTTTATTAAACATAGTGGAGCATACAGGAATCGAACCTGCGACCTACGCAGTGCAAGTGCGTCGCTCTCCCAACTGAGCTAATGCCCCGAGCTTGTGGAGAGATTTGAACTCCCGACATTCTCATTACAAATGAGATGCTCTACCAACTGAGCTACACAAGCGATAATTATGTCTATCCTTTCTTAGACTTTTTATGCATCGATTATAAACATACGAAAATAAATAGTCAATGTCAAGCTTTTTTTTTAACTATTGTCAGATTCACGATTTACAATAGCTTGATGTATCATTTCTAAATCGTCTAATGTTGCGTGGTCTAACTCTTGTCGTTCATCACAACAATCATCACCACAACAATCATCTTCATCTAATAGTTCCCAAGTTAATGGTAATCTATTTCTTTGATACTGATTCATTGACCAAGCCAAATCGTCAGTCTTAAGTGTTATGACTTCTGAGTCTCCACTTTCTTTGTAAGTTATTTCTATTAGGTGTTTTTTCTTTTCCATTATATTTCCTTTCTACCTTCTTGTCCTGTCTTAGTAAATATCTCATTGTCAGAAACTATGACTCTGAATACTTCCATAGGTAATCCTAAATCATCTACTAACTTGGCAAGTGCTTTGGAATCTTTTGGTAAACAAGTTCCACCAAACCCACCAAATTCTTTATTAACTCGTAGATAATGTCCGTCCCCAATCCCGTGAAACAAAAACGCATCTTTTACTTTGTCATAATCAGAACCCATTTCTTTACATAAGTTATAAAATGCATTTGCAAATGTAACTCTCATTGCTTTATAAGTATTACTGAAATACTTTGTTAGTTCCGCTTCGGTTGGTGTCATTGTTACGGTATGTGTTGGTAGAACGCCGTGTGATTCTTTTACCAAATCAATAGCTTCATCATATTCACTACCAATAACTAATACATTATTATTATATAAGAAGTCCTCTACTGCTGTCTTCTCTCTTAAAAACTCAGGGACAAAACTAATTTGTAGATTACCGAACATTTGTCTAAATCGTTCAGTTGTTCCAGGAACTATTGTGCTCTTAACACACACATATCCATCATAGTTAAGTTCTGATAGTTCTCCTAATACACTTTCTACTATATCAGTATTACAACTCCCGTCTTCTGAACTTGGTGTTGGAACACATACATATAATAATCTTGCCTCTAATACATCTTCTATTTTGGTATTAAGTTTAGTGTCGTGAACTAATACTTCGTGTCCTTGATTCTCAAATCCATTAGTAATAGCTCCACCTACGAAACCTCTACCGATTACTCCTACTTTCATCTGTATACTTTCACTCCATATTTTTTAGTAAATTCGTCTGCGTCATTTTCGTCATTGACGATTGGTTGACCTTTAATGTTTAGACTTGTGTTCAATACCATTGGACAACCAGTCTCTTTATAAAACTCTTTGATTAATCTATAATAACCAGGATTATCTTTCTTACTCACAGTTTGAACTCGTGAAGTATTATCGATATGACATATCGCTGGATACTTATCTGGATATTTACAAGGTGCTACATACTGCATAAATTGTGATTTCCTTGTAGGCATATCAAATATCTCGTTTGCGTATTCCTCTAATACACTTGGTGCAAATGGTCTGAACTCTTGTCTATTCTTAATCTCGTTCATCTTTTGTTTGATGTCTTTTCCTCGTGGGTCTGCTAATAGACTACGATTACCGAGTGCTCTCGGACCATATTCTGCCCTTCCATTAGCAACTCCCACAAGATTACCCTTAAGCAATTCTTTCAATACTGGTTTAACTGGATAATCTCCCTTGATGTCATAACCAAGAAAAGCTCCGTTCTCCATAAAGTCTAAATGAGTGCCACCTACATAAGCCGCACAACCCAATGATGAACCAGCATCTCCTGGATTAGGTAGTATCCACATCTTTTGATATTGGTCTTTCACTACATTAGAGTTTGCAACACAATTCAAAGCAACACCACCACTATAACACATATTGTCAGTTTCAGGAACTACCTCTTTGGCTTTTCTAAATACCTTAGCTATTTGCCACTCACATATAGTCTGAACATTAGCCGCTATATCAAACTTCCATTGTTCAGAGCCGTCATCTGGATATATACTTGGTTCATAATCCATACAACCTCTATGTAGGTTCATCTTTAAATCTAACTCTCTATGATATCCAAAGAAGTCATTATACATTATGGATTGTAAGTCATCATTTTGTTTACCCCAAGCTGCCATACCCATTAAGATAAACTCATCTTCTTGTGGTTTCAACCCTAATCGTTGTGTCATAGCTGAATACCACAATCCTAAACTATGTGGATAGGTCTGTGACCACCTCTTTTCTAACTTAGTTCCTTTTGCATACCATATGGATATAGTATCGAACTCTCCAATGGCGTCTATTACGACAACTGCACTCTCAGTATACGGACTGGTAAAGTAGGTTGAACTTGCGTGAGATAAGTGGTGGTCCACATATTCGTTTATCTTATACTTACCACCCGTAACTTTATCTAAATGATATTGTGGTAAGTTCTTACGACTGAACACTTCTTTATATTGTCCAGCTTTTAATTGTCTTAATTTTTTTATCCAAGGTCTTTCAAAGTAAACTACCTTATCAGGTGTTCCGTATTGTTCCATATCCTCGAACATTTCTTTATTCAGATTACTATCGTTCTTGATACCACTATATCGTTCTGCGTGAGCTGCAAACAATATCTTTCCATTATCTGAATCTATCAATGTAATGGCTGCGTCGTGGTTTAATGCGTTTATTCCTAAGATTTTCATAACCTTACTCCTTTATTATAAGTATCTCGTGTGATTGTTTTGGGTCATTATTTTTTTTATTTTTACCAATACGGGTTTCACCTTGTCCGTATGAGTATGCCCACTCGGGGGTCTTAAATTTAAAATCTTTATAGTTCTCACGAACCCACTCACAATCATTATACGATAAGATAAATTTACCCTCGTGTGAGTGTAGTTGGTCTCTCAATAACTCGTGGTCAAAGTGAGTATGATGTAAAGGGAAATTACTATTAGGATAGATTGCCTTAAACATCTTGTTGTCGTCTGACTTCTCCATATAATATGGTGGGTCAGCATATATAAAATCTTTCTTATAGTTCGGTATCACTTTATCAAAGGAAGCTTCCTGAACTGATAAGTTAGGACAATTGAAATCTCTTACTCGTTCTATACTATTCTCATATAAAGAATCTTTCTTTAAATATATAGAACTAAACCAACCTAAGAACATTGGACCATATGATAGATTATGATTAAACCAATAATAAGCCGCACCTAACTCGTCGTCTAATGTTTGTGGTTTTCTATCATAGTGGTCAGTCTTCCAATCCTTAAACATATTCTGGACTTTGTCCCAATGTAATAAGATATCTTTAATCTCGTCGTATTGTTCTTTTGTCGGTTCTAATCCTTTGAGTATATCGTATAGTCGTTGTGGTGAATTAATCTGATGTTGCCAGTAATTAACCAGTATATCAAAGACATCAAAGGCTTTTACCTCTATACCCATTTCTTGTGCCCACTTAACTTCCAAAGAACCACCACCCATAAATGGACTGATGATTCTTTTAGGTCTTGGCCAAAATGGAATATAAGAACTTATGAAATCATACGCTCTTGATTTACCACCTGCGTATCTGATGGGTGTTCTCATTATGGTCTAAGGAAATCGTCCTCAGTATAAGTGTTGGTAAATGAACCTTCTCCGTGTGCAGCTTCGGCACCCTCGGTAGTATGATAGTTTTTAATCACTACACCTGGTATATCTTCGAATGAAGTTCCCTCTTTTTTGGGTGATGTCCAGTTAGCTGGAATCGTGATATGTCTGTGATTAACTTTCTTGACAGTTCCGGTGTCCTCACATCTTCGTCTAAGATTCTCCGGTATGATATGTCTATGTTTTCTTTTTCTTGGCATTGTAACCTACTTTCTGTTGTTTGTCCGTATTGTTGTTGAGCGGTTAGCAGGAGTCGAACCTACATACCCTCGTTGGTAACGAGGTATAATAACCATTATATTATAACCGCAATAATAAGTATAATGGAAAAAACCCAAATACAACTATTTTTTCGGAACATTTAATTTATTCAATTCTTTGGGTTTAAAATTATCAAAGTATTTAGTCTTTTGTAATGATTTGTGGGATTTACCTAATTGCTCGGTAGGTGCAACATTGATAAGAAAGTAAGGAGCACCAGAACGAGTCTTAACACCAGCCACTTCAAAGTCCTCATAGGGTGAGAATATCATACATTTCAAGTAATCAGTTTGTGGGTTATCACGAAGAAGCCCGGTAATCTGTTGTTGTATAGAAGAACGACTAACTTTAGAGTAATCAATAGTGTGGGTATTGGGACATATAACGAGGGCTGAGTTCTTATTACTGAGAAGAAAAGACTCCATAATGTCCATAAAGGAAGTTTCGTGTGGATACCAAATATCCATATATAATAAGTCATCACGCAACTCTTTATCTAAAAAAGGACATACCGGCATATTACCGAACTCAGACTTTGGA
>Ga0208666_1001337_pt1 | contig 10989 bp, 17 predicted proteins | sample 5B_taG_FD_184078 | JGI IMG/M metagenome (GOLD analysis project Ga0208666, IMG submission 184078) | Marine viral communities from the Subarctic Pacific Ocean - 5B_ETSP_OMZ_AT15132_CsCl metaG (SPAdes) (version 2) | ecosystem: Environmental > Aquatic > Marine > Oceanic | place: Pacific Ocean...
CTCAAAATTCACATGAGAATGTCTTTCTTCGATATCATCCACTTTAAATGCAAAAGCATTTGCTTGGTCAACAACCAAAGTAATTTGATCGTCTGCAAGTTCTTGTGTATTGATAACGGAGCCACGAGTGTAACTAGCTACAGTAACCACGGGTTCTTTGATAATTCTTACCGTGTCACCAAAATTTTCAATTTCTCCAGCATAGTCGGTGTTTGTAATATCTTCAACAACCGAAGCCGTACGGAAAAACTTTTGAACCTTCTGGCTATATATTTCAGGTATGAAGTTATCATTAGGCAGGTTAGCGTAACCTGCTGCTCTTGATACTGCCATAATTATTCTCCTTTATAGCGTTAAGTTAAAGTTGATTTTTTATACGACCTTCTCTTCTTGCTTGCATAATTTCTTTTTCATACTTATCAAACTCCGCAGGTTTTAACCTTGAAATTTCACTAGTAGTCCAAATTTTCTTTTCAGCTACGTTTATTTGATTTCCCTTTTTAGTAGCAGTTACTGCTTTAGCGGCATCTTTCTTTTTAGATTCAGATTTAGATTTTGTTTTAGCAATACCTGCATCCATCTTATAAAGATCAATAGCCCTTGCAGCTAAGTCTGCATTATCTGGGTTATCATATAACCATCCTTGAATTGTTGCGTCTTGTTTCGATGCCCAGTCATGAAAATTATCTGTGGCACGAATTTCTGCAAAATCAGGATGTCGTTTTAAAAGTTCAACTTCTGCTTTTTCTTTAGCAATTTGTACTTGCTGTCCTTGCAAAAATTGAAATTTCTCTTCAAGTTTTTTAGCACGTTCATCCGCTTGGTTCAAAGCAACTGATTGTATAACATCGTATACTTCAGGATACTTTTGTCTCCACTCTTCAAGTTCATTAGGATCTTTAGGTGGAAGCATTTTATTAGTACTCTGCTCTATCTGAGTTTTTAACTTTGTAACTTCGTTCTTATGACTGCTTAAAGTTTTGTCGTAATGGCGTTTAAGATCATCATAACGTTTCTTAAAAGCCTTTTCCTCGGCTGTTACAGGGCGCTCTTCAGGAGTAGCCTCTTCTTGGGTGTCCTGTTGTTCGGTAGCTGTACCAGTATCCTTATCATCGAGATCTCTTCTGTACTTATTTTGATAAGGTGTAGGCTCAAGTATTTCCTCTACTTGATCCTGTTCAACTTCAGTTTCTTCTATTTGTTCTTCTATAGATTCTTCTAAAGCCTCTTGTGTTTCTTCAACCATATTGTCCTCCTAGTTGAGTTGGGTGCCTTATGGGAAGGGTAGCCCTCGTGTGCTAGACCATGCCTGTTGGCATAGGTCCAGGTGGCACGTTAGTTTGTGGTGCACCTTGTGGTGCTCCGCCTAATCCACCTTGTGGTGAACTAGGAATCTCTTGTTGTCCTTTTGAAGCAAAATCTTGTCCCATCATTGTGATAGAATCTTCAATAGTTTCTGCAGGATATGCACTTGCAACTACAGAAACTGGAATATTTATAGTAGGCTCATCTGGGCCTATGTCTTGTAAAGACGCTGCAACATCTGTTCCAAATAGTTCAGCTATTGCTTCTTTTACTTTTGGCGTTAAGTGTTGATCTAGTGTTTGCATTGATTCTGGAGATAAATTAGAAACAGCATTCTGAAACTGCTGCATATCAATATTCATCTCTTGTGGTGCTGGCATATCCATTTGTTCGGGATTTACTCCTGGTCTAGCCATCATTCCCGCATTTGGTGGGATCATTGCCATTATTTTTCTCCTTTATATAAAATGTTATAATCTTTTTCTTCTACAAAATATCCTAATATATTTGCAGTTGTTTCAAGTGCTATACTGTAAACTCTACCTAATAAATTAAACTTACCTTTATTAAGTCTCCATTTAATATCTTTTGTTCTATTAATAGCTATATGTTTCCAGACATTAGTGGCTACTTTATTTTTTCTCATAATTTTAACCATAGGTATTGCATAATACCAATAACCTATAATATGCCTTCTACTTAAATAATTTTGTGTATACCAAAGATCTAGTCTCCAATCTTCTTTAGGCATTAATCCTTGACGATATAGTTCTGTGCAGATTACTCTACCTCCGCCACCGCCAGTGCCACCACCTGATTTTTTTTGTGAGTCTCCAATGCCTCCGCTTTTATCTGTATCTTTAGATTTATCTTTACTACCTGTATTTTTATCGCCTTTACTATCGCTGCCACCGCCACCGCTAAATTTTCCAGTTGATGTATCTTTTTCTTTATCTGATTTAAATCCACTACCTGTTCTTTGTGTTCTATCTTTATCATCTTGACTTCTATCATCTTTAGTCTTTACATCACTTCCATTTTTATCTTTTACAGTTCCACTATAAGTTCCTGTCTTTGAATCATAGCCTGTACCAACAGATCCCATATTTTTTACTTTATCAGTATTTTCAGCCCTATCTATAGACTCTCTGTGGCTAAACCCTTTGTCTCTTAAATTGTTATATGTTTTTTGTGCGTCTAAAGATAAAGTATTGGAAACTTCTTCTTCTTGTTTTCTTTCCTGTTCTTGCTTTAATTGCCTTTCTACTGCTTGTCTTCTTTCAAGTTCATCTAATGCTGCTTTTTCTTTTGCTGCCTCTGCTGCTTTTTCTGCTGCCTCTGCCTCTTCGCCTTCTCTTCTTTCAGTTATACTGCCACTAAATAAATCAGTAGATAATGCACCTACATCTTGCGGTGTAGTAGCACCAGGTTGTGTAGGTCTTCTAGTAGGTATCATACCACTACTATCTAGTATATTAGAAAAGGCATCAGATAAATATCCTGGAATATTTTTATCTTCTGCCAATGCTTCTATTTGACTAGTGCTTAATCCTTTAGCGATAGTTCCATCTTCAATTTGATCTTTAATTTTTTGTTCTGCTTTTTCTTGGTTAGCTTGATTTAAAAATCCTAAACCAGCACCTAAAAGTGGATTTACACCAGACAATACTCTTCCGAAAACAAAATTTGCAACTTTAGCACCTGTTCCTGGATAGGCAGATGACATTAGTCCTTCTAAACTATTAGGGTCTACAGCATTATCTGCATTAAAACCTCCTGCTCCTCCTCCTACAAATGGACCTTCACCTCTTGGGTCATTTCCTCTTGGCCCTCCTCCACTACCAGTAGTAGTCATTTGAGTAGCTGTAGTTGTATCTTCACCTGTATCATCATCTTTATCATCTGATGTTACAGGATCAACATCTAGTTCTGTTATAGGAGTAGTTAACATTTTTTGTAGATCTACCCCATCAGTAGAAGCAGACACTATTGGAGTATACTCATATTTTATTGTATATACTCCAGTAGTTGGATCTTGTTTTAACACTTGTTTATATGTAGGTAACCTACCTGTTCTAGGGTCTATCGAAGGTGGTGTATCATATAAAGCCATTTAAAAAAATCTCCTACTTTTACTATCTTTCTTGTCCAGTTGCTGTTCTAGGTGCAACAGGTGGCGTAGAGAACTGATCTTCCCCTGGCTGCGGAACAGCTCCTGCTCCGATGTTGCCACCTCCAACTCCCGTTGCGTCTGCTGGATTTGCACCTGGAGGTATTCCTTGAGCACCTCCCATATTTTCTTGTTGTTGATTAGTAGCTTGAGCTTGTTGATTTCCATTTGTCATCCCCATTATTTTAGCAAATAGTTGTGCATGTTCAGGATCATTAATTAATTGATCAGGATCAATATCTAATGACTTTGCAATTTCTTTTAATATAGAATGCCATCTTACAAACGGTGCAATATTAGGATTATTTGCTGTTTGCATAAATGTCATTAATCTTTGTGATCTAACTTCTTTTTGCATTAGAGATGATGTACCTCTTGCTTTAACTTCTAGATCACCTTTAATTGGTTCTACATCAGAATTAAATTGCATATTCCATGCGAATAAAGTATCACCAAGGGGTTTCAGTAAATAGTCGTCTATATTTTTTACTACTGTTTTAATACTTAATGCAGCTGCTCCCATAAGCATTGACATACCTGCAGCTGTTCTTGTTGTTGATTGAACGCCAGTTGCACCATGTGAATACGATGGTATACCTGTTGATTCATCTGCAAGTTGTCTAAACTTATCAAACATCATTAAATTTTCTGGTGCTGTATTAGGAAACTTTAATCCATTAATTGCAGTTCCTGTTACACCAGACTGTCTTCTAAATATTTTACCAGGATGTATTGACATGTCTTGTCCTGGTACTAATTGTGTTTCGTCTATATCAAATACTAAGTTACCTGCTAATGCTAAATTATCAATAGCCATTCTTGCATGACCATTCATTACCATCTGCGCATCTTCCATATTTTCTGGTATACCTACACCAAAAAATTGATATGGATTTATTTCATACGGGCATACATGAAATGGTATTCTTTCAGGAGTAAATGGATTTAGTACTAATCGTAAAACATGTCCGTTACATATCCATGCATTTATTTGAACTTCATCTAACTCTTCAAAGTCTTCATCAAGTTCTAAACCTGCTTGTTCTGCAAGGGCTGTATCCATTGTTCCCCAGTATTCGTATATCTCATACCTTTGTTTTTTAAGATCGTCAACATTTTCTCTATCAAGCAGCGCAGTTTCAAAACCTCTAACTTCATAGTTTGCACCCATTCTTAAACATTCTCTTATAGCTTCTTTTCTAAAGTATGGTCTGTTTTTTAAATCTCTTAATTGTGCTCTATTTAAAGAATGTCTTTGAATTACATAATCACAATCTTCTATGCTTGTAGCATCAGGGTCTGGATAAAAATCCCAAAGACTTACAGCTTCTAGTTTTGGTACAGACTTGACTGATGGGTTATACATAGACTCTCCGCTTTCTTCGTCTTTATCCCATCTATGTAAAGTTTTATCATGTGTAAATGGACCTTTAAGAACTCCAGTACCAAGTAAAACCATTTCAAACAATACATGCCGTAGCATAGTAATTGCAGAAGTTTCTTCTAGCTGATCATGTATTAGCTTTTGTAAATTTTCTGCAGCTTCTCTTGCTGGCTCTATCTGCTCTATCTGAGGAGACTGTGGAGAAGGCCCTTCAACAAAATCTAAACCTTCATATTCTTTTGATAAACCTCTTAATAGATCACTCGTTGTTGTACCAGGAGCCATTTCTTTTCCATCTCCTGGAAATCCATATAGATCTACTACGTTATCTTCTTCTTCTTCAGGTTCATTATCTTGTTTAGTTCTTGCATATTCTGCAATACCATCAGGTACAGTTGTAGGTTCTATTCCAATAGGAAATTTTCCTGTTGAAAATAAAACTTCTATCAGTTGTCCAAAAGCAGCTAGAACTTTAGTTTTAGTTATTTTAACAAAGACTCTTGATTTCTCTTTTTCAGTAAAAGACATATCAGAACCATACAAACCTCTATAGTTTCTATATGCTCTTAGCCAACGACTTTCATCAAAAAGTCTAGCGTCTTCTGCCCTAAAAAATCTTTCTTTAACTAATCCTTGAAGACTTGAAAAATCTTCATAACTATCTTCTTTTTCTTCTGGCTCTCCTAGTCCCAGAACTGTATCATCTGGGTTGTTTACATCAGCCATTTAAATACCTTAGTAATCTCTTTCATCAGCTAGTGAAAAAATCTTGCCGTCAACCGTATTAGTTTTCACTTTTGGTGCATCAACATTTTCTCCACCTACTTCATCAGCAGGAAGGTTCATAGGATCGTTACCAGTTTTTGCACTAGGAACTTCGTCTAAATCACCTTGCTTATATTTTTTCATGATGTCCATGTTATTTCTCCTTATGTTTAGTTTTTGATAGTGACTCTTGTATAAATTTTAAGAGCCATGGATTATCTCGTAAGACAATATGTATTTGGTTAGCCAATGTATTTGTAACAACTTCTTCTTTATCTTCATCTGATAATGGATTAGATTTAGTTGTAAGCCCACCAACGTAACAACACGCATGTAATACTTCATGAATTACTGTATTTAATAAATCGTGTCGTTCTAAATTTGTATTTATTTGTATTTTATTTTCTCTTTGCAAATAATGACCATAGCAATCTGTAAGATTATCTGTTCTAAAATCTGCATCTTTTAATTCAATAGTTAGATCTTGAAATCCAACTCTTAATTTTTTTCCATCTATATCCATTAGTATCCAAACATCCTATCTGCTGGTGTATATTGTTTATTAGAATTAAAACTTGATAAGCCAATTCCGTGTGGATTAATGGGGCGAGACATGCATCCATATCTTAGTGCATCGTAAGCATGATCTTCTGCGTGCGTATCAACATCTTCTGGATTGTTTTTATCGCATGGTAAAAGTGGTAGTGTTCGTATTAAGTTAACACAATTGTTAAAAATAAATAACGATGGTTTAGCTTCATTATTTTTTTCTCTAACAGATAGTCGTTTGTGTATTTCCAGTTTACCGTTGATACGACTTCTTGGTGATCTATCCGATGGTCTCCATCTACATCCTGTGTTGATCATCGTTTCTGCAATACTTGGACCAACATCACCTCTTCGTGCCCAAGTACTTGAATCTAGAACTCCATATCTTATATATTCTTTATGTTCTAAATCTAAAACTTGTTGTGCAAATAAATCTGCTGTAACTTTTTTTGTGTACAATTCTCTATAGATATATAAATTATTATCAAAATCTATAGCAAACCATAATACACAAGCAGGTGAAGAATATCCCCAGTCACATGCTCTAAACTTATGCCAGTTTCTAGGTAGTTCAAATGGTTCTAAAACATGAACCGCTTTGTTAAACTCTGGGAAAGCTGCATCTTCATACGCTCCCCAATCTCCATCTAAAAATTGTTTTCTTTGCACTTCAGGCAAAGAAGCTAGCATAATATAATAATCCTCTGTTTGCATCAGATATGGATTATCTTGTAACTTAGCTGGTATAAATCTTCTTGTTATCTTTTTATTACCAACTGGAGTTTGTATATCAATATCAAACTTTGTATTAGGCACCGCTGGATCTACAAACATTTCTTTTACCCAAGTAGATCCTACATTTCCCGGGTTACCTGTTGCTCTCATAAACACTGGTATATCTGGATCAACTGATCTAAGAGATGATCTTAGAAAGTTATAGATATCAGGAGTTGAATATTGTGGTAACTCATCAATTCCAATCCATGTATAAGACTGACCTTGATATCTAAGTGCGTCAGTAGTGTTTTCAGCATATCCAAATTCTATTTTAGCACCTGATGGAAATCTCCATTCTTTTTCCTGTTCTCTCCATTTAGCTCCAGGAAACGCTTTTGGATACAATTGTTGAGAATGATTTATTAAATCTCTCAACTCAGGCATAGAACGTCTAATCAATAGTGCTCTATGTTTTTGCCTATCACAATATCGTAGTGGATCAATAAGCATTGCATATGACTTACCACCACCTCTTGCTCCACCATAAAATACTTCACGTTCAGATGCTGCTAAGAACTGCGTTTGAGGCCCTTCATTTGGTTTAAAGATTACTTCTTGTTCTTTAACAGCCTCTTTTACATTTGGTGGAACGTTGTCTAGTTCTTCTTCAACAAATATATTTTCTTTATTCTCTAATATATTATCAGCTTTTTGTATAGCTTCTTTTTTATTTTTTAATTTCTTTTGTGCATTATGATAATTATCTTTTGCTTTTTGTACTTGTTTAGCTATATCACTAATGCTAGCCTTTGCTGATCTTTTTGCTTTAGCTACTTTTTTCTTTTTAGGTTTAGGCGGTGGAACATCATTCACTTCTTGATAAGACCTTTCTTAAGCCTGGAGCAGAAATGTATCTGCCTGTTTTTCTTTGCATCCATCCAGCAACTTCTCGATAGGAACAACTTTTAATATAATTTTTTGCCTGTTCTATAGCTTCAAGTTCTTCTGGAATTGGCTCTAATACTTTATCATCCTCTTCATTAACTTTATAGCCAAAAGGAATTGTTCTTGATACTCTTTTTTTAAGTCCTAGTGTCATGCTTCTTTTGGTGGTAGTATAAATATCCCATGTGCAACTTTTGCATTAATATCTATTTTTTCTTTTTTAACTAGTCCCACTCTATCTAATACTTGTTTAGCTGCTTCCATTCTAATATTAGCGCCAGGTATAGATCCATCATCATCAATTGCATTGGCCATGCTGATTGCAGCTTTGGGTGAATGTGCTGCTAATACCATTTCGGCACGTTCTATGATTTGGTCTTTTAAACCTTGTACCACTTTTGGATATGAGGTGGGAGCATAGCCAGCAATTTCAGCTGCTGTTCTTGGTTCACCATTAGCCTCACCAAATAAAGCAGATAGAAATAGTTTTTGCTTTTCAGTTAATTCTGTTGTTTCTTTTTTGTCTAAGAGCATACTGCAATAAGAACTAATGCTACAACACAAATAGCTAGTGCAGCTTGCTTATGCCTTGGCATAGCTATTATCTTATCTTTTATCCAATTAATTTTTTCCATATTATCTCCTTTAGCAATTCCATGCTCTTAATGATTTATTAATTCTACTATTAGGGTCATTAGCTGTTTTTTTAGAAGTTAACTTTTTCTTCATACCCTTCATTCTTGCACAAAAAGAGGCTCGTCTTTTATTGCCTACTTTTTTACTAGGTGCTTTAAGATTACGTTTCTTTCCTGTTTTAGTTTTTCCTTTATTGTAAGACGCACGACCTTTAGCATTTAATCCCCCTTTAGGATTTTTACCTTCTTTCCTTTGCCATGCTGGTGTCTTTGCCATACATTACGCCTTTTTCTTTTTTTTCTTTTTCTTTTTAAGGTCTTTAAAATGTACTAGAGGTTTACTATTTTTACTATGAGTTTTGCCTGTATGTAATTTACCATTAGGCATTTTGTGCGTAGCACCTTTCCACTCTTTACCATCTTTTGTATAATGCTTTACACCTTTCATTATGATACCTTTCTATACTTTCTTACTTTATTTGCAATACTTTTTGGTTGTTTAGAAACTTGTTTACCTTTTGCTTTAGCCTTTCGTTTTGCTTTTGTGGTCGCGGCATATTCTGATGATGATAATGCCTTAATAGCTTTTTCAGGAAGATAGCGTTCACCAGTCACAGAAGATTTTTTTCCTGACTTAGTTCGCCACTTTTGTTTACCCCATGCTTTTAAACTTCTTTGACTTTTTTTTAGTGCCATTTTTTTTCTTTTTCTTTAATAATTTAAAGTCTATTTTTGAAATTTTACCATCTTTATTTTTATCTAATTTCTTTTGGTTACCTTTAAGCATTATTTATATCCTCCTCCTGCTTTTTTATACGCTTTAGCTAGTGCCTGTGCCTTACGAGCAGACCACTTACCAGCAGCTGTGCCATGAGAGGCTTGTGCTTTAATTCTATTGAATATACGTTTTCTTTTTCCAGGCTGTGTATAATTGCCTGCTTTATTTACTGTGCTTTTCTTCGCCATTGTTTAACCTATTATAAAAATCATCTAATGCATTATGTTCGCAATTTGGGCACTTACATACAGAACATTGTCCTCCATTACTGCAATGACAGCTATGTTCACAATGCTTACACATTAGGTCTATTTTCTTTTTTGATTTGTTTTGCTCTTCGGGTAGATCTTGATCTAGTTGCATGGGCTTGCTCCTTAGATTTTCTATTAAGTAAATCTGCTAGTTGTGCAAATGTCATCATGTTATTAATATTAGTAAACCTTTTTTCTTATTTGATTTTTTTACTTTTTTTTTCCGTTTTTCTTTTTCTTTTTTTTCATCATATCTTTTTTATTCATTGCTTTATTTGGTTTCATTCCTCGCATAGTAGTCTCCTATAAGTTTTGCGTTTATTTACTGTAGATTCATAGTAGTCTTGAGGCCAAGAATTATAGAATCCTATTTTATTTAAGCTAGAACTTGCTTCTTCTAGCTCTTCAAATGGTTGTATTAGCACCATTAGAAACTGATTGTCTGGTTCCCAGTCTGTATTGTGCAAAAAACTTGCAGATTCAGCCTGATCTTCAGGGTGTGATGGCATTACATATACATCTTGTGGTATGTATACATGATTTAATGCATGTGTATAATCTTTTAACTGGTCAGCCGTAACAGTAAAGTCTGGACATGCTACAATACAGATCTTTTTACCAGATTCTGTAAACTTATTACATTGGTTTACAACTGTTTGTAGTAATTTTTCCCCAGATTCCTGTACAACTATGTTAACTTGCCCAGATATCCTAGCCTTTTTAGCATAAGGACATACAGGTTTGTCTCCTAATTCTTTATTTGGCAGTTCTAAGAAATCTTTTGACCAGGATATGATGTCTTCTTCAATTGTTCGCACTGGTTATCGTTAGTTTTTTTAGATTTTTTCCTAAATATACTGTTAAAATGGTCTTCATCAAAGCGATGATAATGGCTCGGTCGCCAATAATTCTTAAATGTTCTTATTGCCATACAAAAAATTCGTTATATATCATGTAGTTACCGTGAATGTCCATGGTTTATTTACATAATAGTAGTGTGTGACCCTTTGGTAACTACTAATTATATATATTATACAGGTGTATAGCGATTCTGTCAATACATTTTTTTATTTTTTTATTGACAAAATCGAAATAGGGGTGTATAATGGTATTAGGGTCCCCCCCGAGGGTCCTATATGTATTCCATAAAGGTATTCCTATTAGGGACTCCATTGATAAATGCCCGAAGGAGTCCATACTAATGTGGCCACCAAAGTGGTTTACATTGATTTCTAGTAATTTTCCCATAGCACCGTATATATATATACCCCCACCCGCCTGTCCCCCTGCATATCCCTTAATGATTTCAGTAGCTTATAAAAAAATACTTTTATACAGCCCTTAGTGATGTCAAAAATGTATCTTTATAAATATTATGGTTAATAACCTAGGGGGAAACATAGCAAATAAAAAAGTGTATCTTTTAAGAGCCTATAAAAATTCTATTGCCCTTCTTTTATACCCCCCCATGTACTATACCTATATCAGCT
>Ga0208666_1001339_pt1 | contig 10986 bp, 9 predicted proteins | sample 5B_taG_FD_184078 | JGI IMG/M metagenome (GOLD analysis project Ga0208666, IMG submission 184078) | Marine viral communities from the Subarctic Pacific Ocean - 5B_ETSP_OMZ_AT15132_CsCl metaG (SPAdes) (version 2) | ecosystem: Environmental > Aquatic > Marine > Oceanic | place: Pacific Ocean...
TCAATGATGAATGATGAAAGGTATTGGAAAGATGGAGCAAAAGATCCAGCATACATCAAAAAAGTTACAGACCTATACGAAAAATACGCAGACAAAGCGTAAAAGAGTTAAAATACTTTGGAGAGACGCTATTAGTCATGCTGAATGGCTCTCTCCTAGTGAAGCAAAACTATTTAAACCAGCAGTAAATACTACAGAAGGCTACTTATTAGAAAAAAATAAACACTCCACAATAGTTTATATGTCCTACAATGATACGGATATTGGCGACTGTACTACAATTCCTACAGAAAATATAAAATCATTTAAATTTGTGCGTTGAATTGGTAAGTTATCTATGTAACTGATATCTTAATAAGACCTCAGATGGCATTAGGATCGCCCTAATTAGGATAACGATTGCTTCCAAAAGAGATAATCTTTTTACATAAACTAAATAACTTAAAGGAGTTAAAATGAGTGCATCTATAACCAATGCTTTTATTACTCAGTTTGAAGCTGAAGTACATATGGCATACCAAAGAATGGGTAGTAAACTTAAAAATTTAATTCGTACAGTTAATGGTGTATCAGGTGAATCTGTTAAGTTCCAAAAAGTAGGAACAGGAGAAGCAACAACTAAAGCTAGACACGCTGAGGTTGTAGCGATGAACATTTCACACACAAATGTAACAGCAACACTTGCTGACTACTATGCATCTGACTATGTGGATAAATTAGACGAGTTGAAAACCAACATTGACGAAAGAGCAGTAATTGCAAATAACGCAGCTTACGCTCTTGGTCGTAAGACTGACAGTATTATTACAACAGCTATGGATTCTGCTACTAAAGTAGCAAACAATGCTGGTGCAAATGGTACAGCTGGATTAGCAACTGATATGAATGTAGCTAAGTTCAAAGATATGCAAGCATTATTTGGAACAAACGAAGTTCCTGATGATGACCAGAGATATTGGGCAATCGGTCCAAATCAATGGGGTGATCTACTAGCAGAAGATAACTGGTCAAACCTTGACTATATTGGTCCAAGCCAATTACCTTTCGCTGGAATGAACTACACAGCTAAAAGATTCTTAGGATTCTTAACTTTTGTTCACTCAGGTCTTGATACATCTGGAGCAACAGATAGACATACTGTTTGTTGGCATAAATCCTCAATGGGTTTAGGCGTAGGTTCAGAAGTAAGAACTGAAGTAAACTACATTCCTGAGAAAGTAGCTCATCTATTAACATCATACCTATCAATGGGTTCAATCTTAATTGACACCAATGGTATTCGCATACAGAAGTGTGCAGAATAGGAGTAATCAATGGCATATGCACTAGATAATCCTGTTAAAAAAGCAACTCAAATGGGTGATACTAATTCTTTATGGTATTACACAGATGGAGATGCTATTGGCACTATAGATAATGCAGATTATTTCTTATTATCTAATGGTGATTTAACTGCTGGAGATGTTATTATTGTAAATAGTGGTGGATCAAATGCTGTAGTAGATATTTTAATTGTATCTGCTTCAACTTCTTCTACTGTTACAACTGTAATATTAGCATAATATAATTAAGAAGTGGGGGAGAAATCCCCCACTGATAAAGGGATAAAAAATGGCAATAGGTATAGCAGCAAAAGCATTAGCAAAAAAATTACTCAAAAATAAAAGTCTTAAAAAAGCTATCAATGTAACTACAAAACAAACAAGCAAATTAAAAGAAGCAGTAAAAGTAAACACAAAAAAAGTTGCTGGATCTGCCGCAGTAACTGGTGCAGTAGCTAAAGCAAAACCAGCTGTAAAAAAAATTCAAGAAAAAACGAAACCATCTATTGATAAAATTAAAGAAAAAACAAAACCAGTAATTGAAAAAGTTAAAGATGTAGCAAAAACAACAAAAGCTAAAGTTGCTACTGGTGTAGGGGTTGGTGCAACAGCAGCAAAAACTACAGCAAGTAAAGTAACAAACAAAGTTAAATCGTTAGATAAAGATAAAATAATAGATGCTGTTGGTGGTCCAATGAGCAAAGCAGAAGGAGCTGGTATGGTTGTTGGTGCTGCTGGTGCTATAGGAATAGCTGGATTAACAGCTTCTTTATTAAAATCTTCTACACCTAAAGAATCAGAGTATGATATTAAAAGAATGAATGATGGTAGATTTAGTACAACATTTAAAGATAATAGTAGAAATGCAGTATTTTCATCTAAACAATTATCAGAAAAAGAAATAAATGATGTTAGAAAAAATTTAGCTGTATTAGAAAGTGTAGTTTTATCAAATAATCCATCCTATCTTGAAAAACAAGAATTTATGGCAAGATTAAATTATTTAAATGATAAATATGGAATAACAAATATTACTGGTAAAAATTTATCAATATTAATTCCAAAAGTATAAATGGCAGTAACTAAAGTAGATATAGCATCAAGAGCGTTAGTATTAGTAGGAGCTAATCCTATATCTTCTTTTACTGATAACTCTACAGAAGCCTTAATTACAAATACTATTTATGAAGAAGTAGTAGAATCTACTCTAGCAGAATCTCATTGGAGATTTGCAATGGGTCAAAAACAATTATCTTTATTAGCTGACGCTCCTACAACTAGATATGAATATGCATATCAAATGCCTAGTGATCCAGCAGTCATTACAATTATGACTGTAACTAATAATGACAATCCTATTCCCTATGCTAGATATGAAGATAAAATTTATTTAAATGGTTATGGTTCTAGTAGTAAAGTATATATGGATTATGTATTTAGACAGGATGAATCTCTGTTTCCAACATATTTTAGATTAGCTTTAATTTATAAATTAGCTAGTGCTTATGGTGGTTCTTTAGGTAGAGATGCAGACTTAATTAATTCTTATGAAACAAAAGCAGAAAGACAGTTAATCAAAGCTAGAAATATTGCTTCTCAAGAAACTACTACACAGAAGTTAAATACTACAAGATTTATAGCTGAGAGAAGGAGCAGTCGAAGTGGACTTGTTAATTATTAATGCCAAGAAAAGTCAGACAAGTATTTACCAACTTCTCAGCTGGAGAACTTAACCCTTTACTTAACGCAAGGACAGATGCTAAAGCATATTTTGAAGGTGCTAGACAATGCAAGAACTGGTATCTTTTAGATGAAGGTGGTGTTATGCGTAGACCAGCTACACAATTTACAGCAGAACTACCAGCAGAATCTAGAATCATTCCTTTTATTTTTGCAGAAGATGAAGTAGCAATTTTTGCTTTATCTAATAATAGACTAGATGTTTATAATTCTAGTGGTACTGCAATATCAGCTAACATTACAAGTAATTGTAATTGGACTACATCACAACTATTTGAATTAAGTTATGCTCAGTTTGCTGATACTGTATTTATCTGTCATAGAAATAATCCTATTGTTCAAATAAAAAGAACTGGTGCTTCTGCATTTTCAGTAAGTCTATATTCTTTTGAAACTAATGATGATGTAACTGTAGGTGGTGTAAGTAAAACCTTACAACCTTTTTATAAATATGCTGATTCTAGCGTTACTGTTACTTTATCTGCTCACGCTACTGGTACAGGAAGAACATTAACTGCAAGTGCTGATGCTTTTAGTGCTTCTTATGTAAACACATATTTGAAAGTTAATGGTAAACAATGTTTTGTTACTGGCTATACGAGTGCAACTGTAGTTACAGTTACAGTATTAGAAGATACTGTTACTGTTGGTCCTCATGCAGATTGGCAAGAACAATTAATTTCTACTGTTAGAGGGTTCCCTCAAGCAGTTACATTCCATGATAATAGAATTTGGTTTGGTGGAGTAAGAGATAATCCTTCATCTGTTATTGCTTCTGAAATAGGAGCATACTTTAGTTTTGATTTAGGTACAGGATTAGCTAATGAAGGTATTAATGTTAATATTACTGCTGATACTGTAAATGAAATAAGACATTTTATATCTGGTAGAAATTTACAAATATTTACTGATTCTGGTGAATACTATATTCCTCAAAGTACAGATAGTGCAATTACACCAGCAAGTATTTCTTTCCTTAGACAAACACCTTATGGATGTAATAGAGCAAAGCCAACTCCTTTTGATGGTGCTACTATTTTTACATCTAAAAATGGCAAGTCAATTCGTGAGTATGTTTTTTCTGATTTAGAACAAGCATATAAATCTAATAGTATTTCTGTACTGTCATCCCAAGTAATTGATAATCCTAAAGATATTACAATGATGACTGGTAATGAAGAAAGACCAGAGCAATTTGCTTACTTCCTTAATAGTGGTACTACATTAGATGGTCAAATAGGTGTCTTTCATAGTATTAGAGATGAAAAAATAGCTGGTTGGACTATTTGGAATACTAAAACAAATGATAAATTTCATAGCATAACATCTGTTAATGAGTTTTTATTTGTAGTTACTAAAAGAATATTACCTTCTGGAACTAAATATTTATTAGAAAAATTTGCTAATGATGATTCTATAACAGTAGATTGTAGTACAACTACGACAGTATTCCAAAAAGGATCACCAGCTGTAAAAGGTGGTAGCCAATCAGGAACAACTCTTTTAATAGATGGCATTACTACTGCTCCAGCTATACAAGAAACATTTACCATTGCTGGGAATGCCACAGAATATACTATACAAGCTGTAACTAATACTGCTACAAATGAATACAATTTACAATTAGATAAAACTTTAGCTGCTACTCCTTCAGATAATGCTGTAATTACTATTGTAAAAGGTTTTATACATACTGTTAATAGTATTTATGAACAAAATAATATAATTGAAGCTGTTTTTGGCAATGGTGCTTTAGGATCATATACTGTTGGAGCTTCTAATAGAATTACTTTAGATAATGCTCCACAACCTACAGGCGTTAGAGTAGGATATAATTTTACGCCTATATTAGAAACAATGCCTATAGACAAAGAAATTGATACTGGACCATTGACAGGACAGCCAAGAAGGATTAATAAAGCTATAATAGATATTTCAGGGGGATTAGATGTAACAATGAAAGCTGCTGACTTAACATCCAAAGAGTTAATTATACAACAAGCAGATTTTAATATTGGTACAGATTTATCATCAGTAGGTGGTAAAAAAGAATTTACCTTTCTGGGATATAGTAAATCACCAACAATAACAATATCGCAAGATAGTCCTCTACCTCTAAAGGTATTAGGATTAGCAATGGAGATACAATTTGCATGACCGCTAATGCTGCAACATTAATGTTAATATCATCTGGAGTAGCAGCTGTAGGAACATTATCATCTATGAGATCGCAACAAGCTGCACTCAATAGAGAAAATTATAGATTAGAAACAGAATCAAAGATGGCTGAACTAGCAGCTATTCAAGAAGAAAATGCTAGAAATATATATGCTCAAAAAGAAATAGCTAATAATTTAGCTTATCAATCTATAGCTGGGTATGCAGATGATAGTATGTCTTTTCTAAATATGAACAAACAAGTTATATCTAATAGAAATAAAGATATATCAGATATTAGATTAATGGGTAAATCTGTTGATTTAAAATATAGACAAATGGCATTTGAGAACCAAGCTAAAATGGATGCAGTTACTTTTGGTGGCTATACTTCTGCTATAGCTGGGTTAGTCAATGGATATGGAAATTATAAATATTATAGCTAATGGCACTTACATCAGGCGAAAAACAAAATAAAGCAACAGTTAGTTCTATACAAAGTAGAATGGGTGTTGTTGATGCCTATGGCGAAGATGCTATAGGTTTAGCAGCAAAAAATGCTTCTGCTGTTATAGATGTATTTGCAGAAAGAGAAGCTAACAAAGAAGAAGTAGCATACAAAACTGATTTAAAATTAAAATCAAGACAAACTTTATTAGAACTTTCTAGAACACATTATGATGATCCAGATGGTTTTACTAAAGCAACTAATAGCTACATTAATACTTTAGTAGAAAAAGCTCCTAATAGATTTAAAGATTATGCTAAATCATTTACTGGCAATATAGCTTTTGAATATGGAGATAAAATATTTCAAGAAGCTAAAGCACAGAAAGATGTTTTAGTATTAGATAGTTTTAATACTAATCATAGTGATTTTATTTCACAAAGAAATACATCAATAATGAATTTAAGCCCTGATGAAATGCAATCATACTGGACTGAAAATTTATTACCTGAAATTTCAGATACTATGGTTGATTATGAAAAATTATATAATTCTTATCCAGCTGCTATACAACAGCAATTAGCACAATCATATGGTACTCCTGATAGTGTAGATGCAAATGGTAATGTAATACAAGGAACATTTAACAAAACTCTTTTAATGGGATTTGAAACACAAAGATTAATTAGTTTAGCTAAACAAGATTTAGATGCAGCACAATTGGCAGACAGTTTGTTTATACAAAGTGCTGGTGGTATACCAGAAAATTATATAACAGAAGTATCTAAAATTAATGCTGAATTACAAAAATGGGGTATGAACTATTTAGATAATCCCTTACATGATACAGATGATGCTAGTGTATATAAAGATACTAATAGAGAAGAAAGAGCAGTTATATCTACTGCTGTTAATGAGTATATACAATCATGGAATAGTGCTAATGAAAAAAATGTAAAAAAACAACAAATAATATTAGATCAAAATAAAGAAGATGTTGTAAAGAATACTATTGCTGGAATGAGAGATGGTGAAATTTATGATGAAAAACAATTAAGAGTTTTAGCTACTAAAAATGGTTTAACAGAAGACCAATTAGGTAGATTAATGAAAGAAAATTACAAAATGGAAGCTATAAAAGATGTTAGTAGTCAAATTAGTATTTTTGAAGATGGTAAAGTTTTAAGTAAAATGAATCAATTTGATGTTAATAATTTAATTAATAATAGAACAAAAACTTTAAAAAATCTTGGAGTAGATATTGATGAAGAAACATTAAAAGATGAAGCTATGATGCAACAAATGTATGAATTAATTAATATTGAGTTTCCAGACATGACTAGATTAATGTTTAATAATATGGATTTATCTACAGTAAGTGAAAGTGGAGCTGCACAAAACAATTTATTTTTAACTTCTCTTTTAGAATTATCAAAAACATATGGAGCAGTACCAGATAAATTAGAAAGTTATTTTAGTAGTGCTGGAACTTTTAATTATGAAGTACAAGCAGATAGAACAGAACTTAGAAATATGGCTGAATTTGCAAATAATTTAAATTTAACTAAAGGACAACCACTTGCTTTTAGTGATAGTGAAGCAAATAAAACTTTTGCTAATCTTGTTGAATTGCATAAAGAGTTTCAAAAAGTAGGTAGATTAGATTTAAAATTAGCTAATAGAACTGAAAAAGAAATTAATGATATTTTAGGAGTAAATACTATTGGTCAATACGAAGCATTAATTGTAGAAAAATGGGTTAGTCAAGTATACCCACAACAAACAGTTTTAGATGAAAAGATTGAACATATGAATAATGTTATTGAAGATAATAATTTAAAATTTGATAAAATGATGGAAGATTTTTTTGAAGATGAACAAGAAGATGGTCCGTGGTGGGGTTTTGGATTTTCCGATACAGATTTATTAACAGGCAATAATGAATTTAATATTATGGGTAGAGATAATCAATTAGAACCTTCTTTTCAATTAGTTATGCAAGAAGCAGAAGAAATGATTAAAGTAAGTGTAGCTAGTATGTTTAGTAATGATAATTATAATATTAATATGACACCAGATTCTTTAAAAAAAGCATATAAAAAACAATTACCCTATATTCTAAATACTATTAGAAGTATGGGATATGGATATGATGAAAATTAATGGCTACAGAATTAGTTAAATATCCTATGTATAATACCTATACTAAAAAAGGTATGAGTGTTGATGAAATTAAAACAGACGCTACTATGACTATTATAAATAGAGGTTTAAATTTAAGTGATGGAGAAAGAGCAGCATTAGGTCTTAGCTCTGATTTTTTTACAGCTGAAAATATTTTAGGAATGATGGATAATAAAAGAATTAGATTTGATTATGATCCAGCTAGTATAGGAGATCCAACCTATAGAATATCAATAGATACAGATGGTGATGGTATTTTTATGGCATTAAATAATCCTAATGATCCTGATGCATCTTTTAAACCAGAAGCTAACAGAGAACTAAATTCATCATTAACATTAAGTGGTGTAAGAGCTGAGTTTCAAAATGAAGCATGGCAAAATTGGAGTTCACAAAATATTGCAGCACAAACATTTTTTAAAACATATGGTTTTGCTGATGTAGAAGAACAACCATTAGTTATGCAAACTTTAAAAGGAATGTTTAATCTTGTTTATAATGGTTATAACAAAGGAAAAAATGGAATAGAAGATTTAGGTAGAATGTTTAATGATATTGAATGGCTACCTGATGTTAGTATTGATATGAATACTGTAGAAAGACAATTACAAGAAAATCAAATTGCTTTTCTAACATATCAAGAACAAAAACAAGCTGGAGTATTTGATGATAATCTAGCTTCACAATTTGAAGGTAAGGAGCAAACAGGTATGGGATATCAAAATACAGCAACTAATTTACTTATGGATTCTGTTACAAAACAAGAAGGTGGATTTTATGCACAAGCATATGATTCTGGTTTCACAGGAGATAGAAATAAAACATTTAATGTTGGAACAAGAGCTGGTGGTGGTGGTCCAGTAGAAATGGCTGCTCAAGATAGTAAAATACAAAAAGCAGAATATGATCTTATGAAATCAGATAATGGCGATCCTACTATTGGAACTGGATTATCTTTAAAAGATCCTACTGTTATTAAAGAATTAACAAACTTAGGTTATGATATTGAAAAATTAATGACTGGTGAAGAAACAATTACAAGAGAAGTTAATAACATTGTAATGATGAAAATGTTAGATGATAAATTACAAATGGTAAAAAATATTACTGGTATTGATGATTTAACTTCTAACAAAAATGCATATCTTGCAGTAGCATTAGTTAAATTAGCTTATAATAGTTCTACATGGATTGGACCAAGATTCCAAGAAGCATTAAAAAACTTTATAGAAACTGGAGATATGAAATATATTGGCAACTTTGGTAGTTATAAAGAAGGAACAGATGAGTTTTACTCAGGATCAACTGCTGCTCAAGTAAAACAATATGAACCAGCTTTATTAAATGAATTATGGAATGATGCAGAAGGTCAAGCTGCAATAGGATATGGTGGTTTCAGAACTATGATGAGAGATGTATCTGGGTTTATATCTGCATGGTCGCAAGGACAAATGACATATTTCCCAGATTTACAAAAAGTAACATCTCCACAAATTAGTAAAAAAAGTAAGTCTGTATTAGATTAATATGGGTGATGTATCTACTATAGGAGATATAGGTGCTAGAAAACCTATTATTAATGGTAGACCAGATCCAACAGAACCATTAAATTATTTTCAAGATGTAAGAGATGTAGGTGCTGGTTGGGCAGATGAAAATATATTTGGTCTTGGTTTTAAATTTATAGTTGATGCTAGTGTAGCTAAAGACGATACAGAATTTGTAGAAGATCCTAATTATAATATATTTAATGATTTCCAAATTAAAGGATTTGAACCTTATGTTGGCAATTTTTTACATAGTAAAAGTGCAAAACAAACTAAAAGATTAATTACAGATTTTGTAGAAGATTCTCAAAAAGCAAATGGATCTCCATCTTACATTGTAGGTAGAGTATTAGGTGGTTTAACAGATCCTTCTAGTTTATTTATGTTTACTAAAGGTGGTAGTTTTTTATTTACTGGTAGTAGATTATTAAGATCAGGAAAAGTAGGTGGTTTAATAACTACTGAAGAATTTACAAAACAAGGACTAAGCGATACAAGAACATGGGAAGAAACTGCTATTATATCTGCTAGTGGTTTTTTATTACCAGCTATATTTCCAGCTATTAATAATAAATTAGCTGGTAAACAGTTTGATGATACAGCAAATAAACTAGATAACATGGACACACATTATTCTAATAGTCAATATGTTGGTGGTGGTTTATATAAAGATGGATCTGTTGGTGCTGGTGCTACAGGACCAATTAGAACAGAAGCAGAATGGATTGCAGCCAATCAAATAAAACCTACTGGTATGGGTATACTTGGAGAAAAGTCTGGATTTACACCAATATTTAGAGTGTTAAATAAAGGTGGTTTAGATGAGCAAGATTTTATTACTACTGTATTAGAAAGTCCTTTACTAACTAAAGGTAATTTTGAAGGAGTAGTTTCTGGTGCAACTATTGAAAGAAAAATAAAATCAAGACATTACATGATTAAAATAAGTGATGATGCAGTTATGTCTGAATACAATACTTATTTAAAAAGACTTGGCAAAAATGAACAAAATATTTTTGAGAAAACTATTAATACTAAAATAGGTACAGGAATGAATAAAACTGGTGTAATGACACCAAGAGAATTTTCTTCTGCTGTAACTAGAGCTAGATTAGATCCTAACTTAGCAGTAGAACCAGAAGTTAGAGCTGCTGCAAAACATACTGAAGATTTATTTTATGGTCCATTGGGTAAAGAATATGCTGAATCAGAAATTTCTATTTCATGGCATACATGGCATTTAAGTCAAATAGAAAAATATATATCTTTTATGGATGGTAGTATTAAAGGAAGAAAAGCAGTAACTAATCCTAAAAAATTAGAACAGCTTAATAAACTAATTACAACAAAAAGAAAAATAGAAAATAAATTAGAATTGTTAAAGAAAGGTAAAATTTTAAGAAAAAATTATATTAATCCTTTATATAAAAGAGATGCTATTGATGCTAATCCTGAATTATTTAAAAGAATAATGCAAGAAGAATTAGAAAAACAAGGATTATCTAAGGTTATTATTGACGACATAATAGAATCTTTTATGCAATATCAACCAACTTTGCGTTTAAAAAGCATTGATGAACAATTATCA
>Ga0208666_1001342_pt1 | contig 10972 bp, 21 predicted proteins | sample 5B_taG_FD_184078 | JGI IMG/M metagenome (GOLD analysis project Ga0208666, IMG submission 184078) | Marine viral communities from the Subarctic Pacific Ocean - 5B_ETSP_OMZ_AT15132_CsCl metaG (SPAdes) (version 2) | ecosystem: Environmental > Aquatic > Marine > Oceanic | place: Pacific Ocean...
AATGTCACACTTCACTTAAATAATTATTTTTCCATGTAATTATTAGTTTAACTAATAACACAAAAACAAGAAATTATGGGTTATACACCATTCAAAATGAAAGGTCCTTCTTTATATAGAAGTCCAAACAAAAAAACAGGTTACGGTGTTTCAGGTAAAGAAGGTTTTGACGAAATGTTTAGTAAGGCTAAAAAACATGGAGAAAAAGAATTTACATGGAAAGGTAAAAAATATCACACTGTAACAAAAGATGAAATTAAAAAATCTACTAAAGACGCTCAAACTACTGGAGATTATAAAGATATAAAAAATAAACTTATTAAAGGAGGAAGTCCAGCAAAAGACAAAGATAAAGACAAAGCATACCAAACAACGCCTCAAGGAAACCCATCAAAAGAAATGATTGAAAAGATTAAGGAAGATAGAGTAAGGCAAAGACAAAAGAAAGATATTCAGAATATAGTAAAAACTAATTTAGGAGATATTGGTAAGATGGCGCGTAAATCAGCAAAAGATATGCTTGATAACGAAACTTTTGGAGATAGAATGAAAAGAAGTATAGGTCTAGATTAAGAAGAATGGCTGAAAAACGACCAGGTAACTCACAAGGGTTAAGCCCAACAGCTTTAAGAGCTAAACGAGCTAGAGATAAAGCTATGGCTATGACTACTAAAAGAAAGGATAGAAAAGCAGAAAATCAAAGAATAGGGCAAAGATCTGACTCAGATATACATCACGCATCGTCAGGAACAAGAAGAACATCGATAGCATATAATAGAGCAACTCACACCAGAGGTGAAGTAAATTAAAAAGATATGGGATATAAAATGAAATATACAAACGGTAAGAAAGCAGATACTTCTGCGTTCCCGTTTAAAATAGAGGAATCAAGCGCTGTTTCTGATTCACCAGCTAAATTTGCTAACGTAATAGGTGAGGCTGAAAGGTTTGGTCCTCTTGGAAGTATGGCTGGTTTTGCTAGAGGTATGAAAGAAGGTGGATTAGGTGGAGCTGTCCTTGGTTCAGTTTCGGGAGCTTTAGGTTTAACGAAAGGCGCTGATCGTGAAACTCTAGCTGCTGAAGACCAGTATTCAGATGTTTTAGCATCAGAAGGGTTAGAACGTAATTTCTGGGGTAGAATGGGATTTGGTGGAGGTAAATCTAAACAAAGAGAGCAAAGAATAAAAGAATTACAAAAGCAAGATCAAATGGGTATTGATAGAGAAAGAATAGAATCTAGAGGTGGCGTAACAGCTGGCGCTGGGGCTTAAAAAATACAATATGAAGAAAAAAGGATTTCAACTAAGATCAGGTAATAGACCATCTTTTTATAAGATGAGTGGAGCATCACCTTTTAAAGAAGATAATAATGGTAATGGTAACGGTAATAATACTGAATCTAATACAGAAGAAGAAAAAACAAATAAAAAAGATAACGAAAACAAAAAGGAAGATGAAACTAAAACAAATCTTCCACCAGATAAACCTGGGACTAAAGCTTGGAAAATAGCTGCAAATGCATTAATTGGTGGTTTCGATGCTGTTTATGGTACTAAAACTAAAAGACCTCAAATAAACTGGCCTAAAAATGACGAGGAAGTTGATGCAGACTCTCCAGAAGAAAAAATAAAAAAATATAAAGAATCTTTTTCACAAAGCTCACCAGCACCTGAAACTGATCCTGACGGTAACATGATTTATCCAGATGATCCAAAACACAGCATGCATAAAGAATACATGAAACATAACTATGGAGAACTTGGAGGTGCAAATAACGAAAATAATCCAGAGTTTGAAAATGAAAATCAAAATAAGAATCAAGGATGATAGATAATAATAGAGTTATAAATTCAGTGTCTCCTCTTAAAAAAAGAGGTAAGTCATATAAAGGTGGTACTAAAGTAAAAAGAAAAGCTACTACTGGTAAGACTTTTGCTGGAACTAAAAGACACGCAAGACACGGTGGCTTTGGTGAAAGTACGCGTACTAGTAATAGACCTGGTTATAATATAGCTACTAGATTTAGAATACCTGATAAGAAAACATTTCCACCTAGCGGTAGTAGTGGCGATAGCTCTCCTCCTGCACCTTCTAAGCCTTATAGCTTTGGACCTGACGGTGGTATAAACTTTAACCCAATAATTAATGTTAACAATAATAACAACCCTAGCTTTGTTAACAAAAACGCAAACGCTAACCAAACAGGTACTGGACATTGGAAAATGGTACAAGATCCTGGGCATTGGGAAACTGGAGAAGATAGAGAATTAGAAAGCTATGAAGGATTTTGGGACAAAAGAATAGAGAATGAAGACGACTGGAGTGATGGAATGAGGACTTATATAGATAGATGGAAAAAGAAAAATCCAGATCAAGAACCTGATTTATCAAGAGACGGAGATATATACAAGGAGTGGGAAAAAGTTTCTAAAAAATATGCGCATACTAGAAAAAAGAGTAAGTCATATAAGAAATGGGTTCCAGGAGACAAACGATATGAATATGTAGGAGGAAGTGATGATGGGGACAAAAAAATAGAAATAACACAATAACAATTAATTAATTAATACAAAAACTTAAAACAATGGGATTTAAATTACCAGGAAAATCAATACATAGCGGAACTAGTGCACATAGATCTGCTTTGAAAATGAAAATGGAATCTGATGCCGCTGCTAAAATGAAAAAAGAAGCTGCTGCTAAGATGAAAATGGAAGCTGCCGCTAAAATGAAAAAAGCTTCTCCAGCAAAAAAGGACGACTATAGTTTAGCTAAGAAAAATGATCCAGATATAGATAAATATATAATTGCTAGAAGAGATGGAAAAGTAGGTAGTAAAGGAGACGCTTCATATGGAGAAAACCAATATAAAATAAACAAAGCTTACTATGGTGAAGAAACAGCTAATAGACTTCATGAGAAGTACAAGAAAAAATACAATATAACTGATGCTCCAAAAGAAGACGATCCTTTAACTAAAGAAATAAAAGATGTATCTGACGTTAAAAAACCTGAAGGACCTAAAACTCAAAAGGAAACTATTAAAGAGGAAAAGCAAGATGTAAAAGACGCTAGAAAATCAGGTAGAGATTCTGTTAAGGATGCTAAAAAAGAAAAAAGAATAAACATCCTTAAAGAAAAGAAAGATGTAGCTGATGCTAAAGGTAGAACTAGAAGATCTAAAAGACTAGAAAGAAGAATCGAAAGAAAAGAAACTGGTATGACTAGACGTGAGCAAAGGCAAAGAGATAAAGAACAAGAAAATTCTTCTCCAGCTACAATGAAAAAAGAGTCTATGGCTAAGATGAAGAAGGCACCTAGTAAATTTAACGCTAAATTAAAAGCTGCTTCTGCTGCTGGTAAATTAAGCGGTGAGTTTAAAGAAGCTGTCGATGCTTCTCCAAATAAGATTAAAGGGTTTACTAAAACGTTAAAAGATAAGAAATATATGACTAAAACGTTAAAAGATAAGAAATATATGACTAAAACTTTAACAGATAAGAAAGTGCCTAGTAAAGAAAAAGCTAGAGCAAAATAAAAATAGGGAAACACCCTAAACCAAGTAATATTAACCTAAAACCAAATAAAATGACTTACTTGTATTACAAAAGTTCGTATACCACGAACACAACTAAACCGAATGAAAAAACTATGAACCAATGGAGACATCTTGCAGAAAAGAAAAACTGGAGGATTACTCAACTACCTAATGGTTTCTACCAAACAGAGTGCTCAAACCCTGAAAATGAGGAATGGCACGCTGTTACTAGAAGAGAAACAATAGAGGGTGCTGAAACCGCAATAGACGGTAGCATCGAACATTTCTCTAAAAAGTTAGAAGCTATAAGTGGGCCTAAAGTTATAAAAACATTCAAGTAGAACAATAAATTAAATTAAATTAAATGGAATACAATCTACCTAGCGAGATTGTCAAAGATTTAACCTTTGGCGATTCTGCTAAAAGTAAAATTATTAAAGGTGTAGATAAATTAGCACAAGCTGTTAAATCTACCCTTGGAGCCTCTGGTAAGTGTGTGATATACGAAGATGCACGAGGCAACCCGGTCATCACAAAAGACGGAGTAACAGTAGCCGAATCTGTTGTCTTATTTGACCCGGTTGAAAATATGGGTGCAACACTTATCAAAGAAGCTGCTCGAAACACAGTAAGAGAAGCAGGTGACGGTACTACAACAGCTACCGTCCTTGCTGAATCTCTTATAAAACAAGTAAATAGTTGTAAAAAAGATGCAACTATTAGAGAAATTAAGGAAGGTATTAACTCCGGGCTTAAAAAAGTCAATGAATACCTTGATAATATAAAAATAAACGTAGAAGGAGACATGTTAAACAGTGTTTCTTCAATAAGTTGCAATAACGATGCTAGTTTAGGTAATATTATTGCGAACGCTTATCAAAAAGTAGGTAAAGACGGGGTAGTTTTAATGGAAACCTCTGAAACAGATGAGACTTACGTTGATGTTGTAGATGGGGTTCAAGTTGATTGTGGATTGACATCTCCTCATTTTGTTACAGATAACGAAAAACAACGTGTGGTATTGGAAAATCCATTAATTTTAATAGTAGGTTCTGAAATACCTAATGTTAGAAAGATCCAAAACATCCTAGAATTTGTTATAAAGAACAATAGATCACTATTAATAGTCGCTCCAGTGTCACAACAAGTGAAAAGTGCGTTATTAATGAACAAGGTAAAAGGTAATATTAAGGTAAATATCATAGATTTACCAGGTTTTGGTCCTACAAAGCAAGATACAATAAAAGATTTAGCTATTTTAACAGGTGCAGAGGTAATAAACGAGGAATTAGGAGACGATTTAGATGGTGTTTCATTAGATATACTCGGAGAAGCTGAAAAAGCTGTTACAGATGACAATAATACGGTTTTAACGTTAGAAAACATAGTTCCAGGTGTTTCCGAACGTATAAAAGAAGTAAAAAAGCTACATAAAGAAGAAAAAAATGGCTTTATTAAGAAAAAAATAGAGCAAAGAATAGCAATGCTATCAGGAAGTGTAGGTATTGTACGTGTAGGAGCTAATTCTAAAGTTGAACTAAAAGAAAAGCGTGATAGAGTAGAAGATGCAATATATGCCACAAAAGCTGCTTTAAGAGAGGGTATTGTACCCGGTGGAGGAATAGCATTGCTAAATGCATCTCAATCTATTGAACCTGAAAACGTAGGTGAAGAAATATTACTAAATTCTATCAAAGCACCTTTTGAAACAATATTAAATAATGCTGGTTTTGAACAAATAGGACCAGTACCATCAAAAGGAATAGGTATAGATGTTGTTACAGGAGAAAGTGTATATATGGTTGATCAAGGCATTATCGATCCACTTCTTGTAACAAAAACAGCACTTAAAAACGCGGTATCTGTTGTGAATACTATTATATCAGCCGATTGTGTAATTTCAAATATACGAATCAATGAAGGCAGTTAATTACTATATAATAATAGATATGATCAAAAACGAGCCTAAAAAAGTAGGTGGTTTAATATTAACTGATGAAGTTAACGAAGATAACAGATACTTAAAAGCTAAAGTAGTATCCATAGGAAATCTTGTTGAAGGAATACAAGAAGGTGATACTATCTATTACGATAAACACGCTGGGCATGGTATCCAGCATAAAGATAAATTTTACGGAGTTATAAAACAACAAGACGTCGTATTAATAGATTAAGTTGTTACAACCCGGCAACTTGATTGCTTAACTAAATTATTAACTAAAAAAACAAAACAAAAATGGGAAGAGTATTTTTTGACGTACGTAAAAACGTACACAGTCTTACGGGAGCATACACAGTGCTACCTAGTGATTCAGGTAAAGTATTTACATTAAACGCAGCTGCTGGAGCAGGTATTACATTACCTTCTGTTGCTGATGCACAAGAAGGATGGAATTGTAGATTTATAGTAGGTACTGCTTTTGCAACTACTGACTGGATTATTACAGCTACTGCAGCTGTTATGGTTGGTGGTATGAATGAGTTAGAAGTAGATGACACTGAAGATGGACCTTCTACTGTTGCTGGTACAACTATTAATATTGAACTAGGAGCTGAAACTATCGGTGACTATATTGATATGGTTGTAGCTGACGGAAAGATCTATATAAGTGGTCAGTCTAAAAACGACGGAACATATACAATAGCTTAATAGCTTAACAGATTAAACCTAAACCATAAACTAAAAACTTTAAACTTAAAACGAAAACGAATTATTAATCAAAAAAATTACAATTATGAAAATGTTACATTTTGTAGACGCAGCAGGAACTGATGAAAACTTTTTTCCTGCTAAAAATTGTGTTCAAATTAAAGTAGCTTCTAATACTTCAGTTGTATTACAGTTTAACAATGGTGATAGTGATATTTCTTCGGAATTAATTACTTTAACTACAGGTACTGGTAAATCTGATGAAGTGGCTTTAAGAATGGCTCAAGAAATTGGTGCAGATCAAATCCAATATGGAGGCGTGCTTAAATGCATTGCTGCGACAGCTCCTTTTACTGATGTTACTACTGTAGCTTATACTGCTGGTTCATAGTAGATGAGACTAACCGCGCAAGATTTGCGTGAATTAAATATCCTTAAGTACTACAGGCTCACACGAAAGTGGGCCTGTAAGACTTACGGATTAACAGACGCAGATTTAGAATTATTAATTTATTTAGATTGTAAAGGAAGATTTACACGACAAGAGTTTATAGACGGAGTTTATACAATGAGTTGGGATAAAAACCGTTGGGAAAGACTTAGAAGAAAAGGATGGATAGAAGTTTGGAGACACAGAAATAGAACAACAATAAAGTACTCGGTATTTAAAACATCATTTAAATGTTCTCAATTAATAAGTAGAATATATAGAGTATTGTTAGGTGAAGAAGATTTACCAGTATCAGAAAGAAGTACTTTTTATAATAATAAATCATATACAGATAAAGTTTACAATAAAGCTATAGATGATATGATAAAAGATAAAGATAGGTAATATGACGTATAAAATGAAAGGACCATCATTATATCCTGAGTTTCTAAAAAAGAAACAAACGGGACCGGTAGAAACAAAAACCAAACCATCTCGAAAAGAAATTGAAGATTCTTTTAAAATAGGTGAAACAAAAGAAAAGCTTAAGGACGACGCGATGGATTCACCAGACGCTTATATTAAAGATAAAATGAAAAACGACTAACATGGCATTTAAACTAGGATCATCACGTGGACCAATACTTAATAAAGGACAAGTTGAATCAAAAATGTCTTTTAAACAAAGTGATGGATCTATACCAGGGACACCTGTTTTAAGAAAAGATCTTGGCAAAGGTATATTAGGAGAAGCTAACAATGATGGTTCTATATTTATAAGTAACACAGTAGAACCTGGTAGTGAACAAGAGCAACACGTATTAATGCATGAAATGGTACATCAAACAGATATGAGGCTAGGTAAGTTAGCATATAATGATGATTATATAAAATGGAACGGTGAGATGTACGAAAGAAAAAACGGTAAAATATATTATAACAATGAATGGCAAGACGAAGGAAGTAAAAACTTTCCTTGGGAAAACATGCCATGGGAATAAAAAAAATAAACTATGACATTTAAAATGAAAAACATGGCTTACTGGAAACGTAAAAACGCTTTACCTGGTATTAACCATGAATCTGATAAAAACACGCCTGATGGCAGATCTAAATCTTCTCCTTTGCAAAAAGATAAAGAAAAAAAACATTTCTTATTTGAAAATAAAAAAGGACCTGTCGCAACAGACGATGATACTAAGGAGACTAATGTTTCTGCGTATGTTAGAAAAAACAAACAATACGTAGATAAAGATAAAACTATACCTCTATCACCTGGCTATGAAGATACTAAAAAGATACAAAAAGTACAAAGAGAAGGACTAACTTTACATAGTCAAAAGTTTGGAAAAACTAAAAAATGGCAACCAGCTTTTGAAGGTGCGGATCATAGTAAGGAAGAATTGAAAAAAATGTCTAAAAAAGAAAAAAGAGATTATTACGAATAAAATTAAATTATGAATATATTAGGAAAAATATTTTCAAGTGGAGCTACTGATTTAGTAAAAGGCGTAGGTGGAGTTATAGATAATCTACACACATCTAAAGAAGAAAAGCTTGAAGCTGAAAAGAAAATTAAAGATATGATAATGGGTTATGAAGCTCAAATGCAAAAAGAGGTTTCTAACAGATGGGGTATGGATATGAACTCAGACTCTTGGTTATCAAAAAACATAAGACCTTTAGTTCTTATATTTTTAGTAGTATCAACAGTATTAATGATATTTATCGATGCTGGTGTTATTGCTTTTGAAGTAAAAGACACTTGGGTAGACTTATTACAATTAGTATTAATAACAGTTATAGGTGCCTACTTTGGCGGCCGTAGCTTAGAAAAAGTAAAAAAATAAATTATGGCATATAAAGATCCAACAGATTACGCTTTTGGTCAAATGGGTAGTATCCACGCGGCTGGTACTGAAGCTATAACAATAATAGGTGGTTTAGATTCAGATTCAACTCCAGCTAGTAATGTAAATAGAATAACAAAAGTTTTTGTAGCAATAACGTTTTTAGAAGATACCGTTTTCGATAGTGGTGCTGATGGTTTAGTGCCTGAGCAAGCACAAAACTTTCCAAGTTCAGATGGTAATTCTACAGATATAGATGCTGATGGTGGTGATGTAGTTGATAGTGAAACATTTCCAAAAGGAGTTACTATATACGGTAGATGGACTGGCTTTAAGTTAGCTTCAGGTAGAGTAATAGCTTACGTAGGTATATAATGTTAGGAGGAGGGTTAGGATCACAACCCACAACTGAATGTGATATATTTGGTAGTTATCAATCTTTAAATTTAGATGGTAATAGCGATTATGTTTCTTTACCTAGTAGTATAATAAATGCTGTTAACAAAGCTGCTGGTAGTGTTTCCCTTTGGGTAAATTTAATTCAAAACGATGCAGATAAGTCTCAAATGGTAAGTAGAATTTGGACTGACTCTAGTAACCATTTTTCCATGATATATCACAAAAACGATACAGAGTGGAGAGCAACTATAAAAACAAATAACACCGCACGAACAGCTACGTATGACATACCAGGCTCTAGTAATAATGATGGCTCAGGTTATGATGATGGTTGGCAGCACTTTGTTGGAACGTGGAGCATAGCGGGTGGGGCTTATTCAGTTAAATTATATAGAAATGGAAGTTTAATACAAAACATCACTGACTCATCAGGACAAAGTGATTGGGTAGGAGATGTAAGTCTTATTCATATAGGTGCTAATCACTTAGGAACTGACGCTTTTGTAGATGGCCAAATGGATCAGGTTGGGTATTGGGATATTGAATTACCTGGTACAGCTGTAACAGCTATATACAATGGAGGTGTAATGAGAGATCTTACTACTCAACATACAAATTACACACAGACAGCAAATTTAATAGGTTATTATCAATTTGAAGGTAATGCCTTAGATAGTAGTAACACTAAAGCCCACGGTACTTTAAATGGGACCGCAGGTTTTTCAACGAGTCAACCTTAATATGTTAGGATTAGGAAATTCAATTACAGGAGGAGCGGCATTAGAGGATCCATTTTCACCGTCGCAAGTTAGCGATCTAAGTCTTTGGCTTGATAATGGAGTGGGAGTCACGGGTGCTCAATGGGACGATTCATCTGGTAACAACAATCATATTACACAAAGCACGGGTGGAGAGCAAGCCACCGTAACAGATGGTGGTTTAGATTTTGAAGGAGATAACAATGATCATTACGATTTAACTACATCTATAGATATAGGTGGTAGTAATCCATGGACGGTGTTTGTAGTGTTAAAAATGGAAAGTTATGAAGTGAGTGGTTCTCTAAGTCAAAACACTTTACTTAGCGTTGCGTCTGGTAATGATAAATTTTTAGAGATGCAAAGCGCTGATCAAATAAGATATAGACAATCAGGAGCTTCAGCGGTATTAAAGTTTTCAGATTCTGGTAATTTTCCCACAGGCACAAAGTACTTAATTACCGTAACAAAAGATAGTAGTAGAAATTTAGTGGTAAGAAAAAACGGTAGTGTATTAACCCAATCAGCTTCTCAAGGAAACCCTGTTGCTAGTGGTGTATTTGAAGCAAATCAATTTGGTGGGAGATCTAGTGGTCCTGATAGAGATTTTGATGGAATAATATATGAATTTTTACTATATGAAAAACTGTGTAGCTCTGATGAGCTTACTAATATAGAAAATCACTTAATAAGTGAACACGGATTATAAATAATTAACTAAAATTAAATAAAATGGCAAAAAACACAAGTAAAAAAATTAAAGAATTAAGAGGTGAAAAACCTACAAAAATTAGTAATGAGCATTTAAGTAAAATGCAAGACATAATTAATAATCTAAATAGAGGACAAATGGAGATTGGTAGTTTAGAAACTAGAAAAAGAGCTATGTTAGATCATGTTATGTCGTTTCAAAATGAGCTAGCATCAATACAAAAAGAATTAAAGAAAGAATATGGTACGGATAATATTAATATCCATACTGGAGAAATAAATCACGATGAGCAAGCTAATTAGAAAAATCACTGTAGGTAAAGACTACAAAGAAAACGCTATGCATTATGCTGTTGGTCAAGATGTATACGGTGGACATACGATATCAGATATTATAGAAGAAAAAGATAAATATTCTATATACATCAAAAAGAATAAAGATGTTTTACCATGGAAAGACTTTAACAAAAACATGGCGATATCTATAGAATATAACTTAGAGTACTAATGAAAGCGCCTTTTGACTTTGTTATAGAGCCAAAAGGAAATAGATATAACAACGTTAAGAAAGTTGATGGTAAAGATCTTATTATTAACACTGAAATATATAACCATCAATTTACGAATAGAGAGGCA
>Ga0208666_1001343_pt1 | contig 10970 bp, 13 predicted proteins | sample 5B_taG_FD_184078 | JGI IMG/M metagenome (GOLD analysis project Ga0208666, IMG submission 184078) | Marine viral communities from the Subarctic Pacific Ocean - 5B_ETSP_OMZ_AT15132_CsCl metaG (SPAdes) (version 2) | ecosystem: Environmental > Aquatic > Marine > Oceanic | place: Pacific Ocean...
AACCACCTGATAAATCATCCACACCAATAACTTCATTATCAGTATTTTCTAAAATCCAATCAGCTAGTCTTGAACCTAATAATCCAGCTATTCCAGTTATTAATATTTTCACTTAACACTCCTCAAACTTGTTACCCTCTAAACCCAAATTTAAAAATGGATTTAAAGAATGAATATTACAATTATATTTATCTTTTATGTATTTTCTCACCACCTGTGATTCGTTTTCACATTTTCTTAAAAATGTTGTTATACCACCCCAATTTCCAGCCGAAACCCAATCTTTTTCCATATACCCATCATAGTATAAATTATCATTAATTTTACCACAATCATGTCCACACAACATTAAATTTTTTGCACCCATAAAAGCACCTAAATGCATTAAACTTGTCACAGTTGAACGACTAACCATAATTTTGTTTTCTTTTAGTTCAAAAATTTCTTTATCTATGAAAGACTCCAATCGTGGATTGTGTTTGAATAAATAAGCGTTACTATGTTCTGGTAAATTTTTAACTTTATTTTTTGAATTACCTTGAAAGTACTCAGCGAATATTAATGGTATGTTTAGTTTATCTAACTCTCTTATACTTCTTGGAAATCTTGGCTCTTCCATACAATCTTTCATTATAACATAATCACAGGGATAGTGTTTATAAACATGATTTTGTCCTATTACGATTTTATTATCAAAAAAGTCTTTACTAATATAATCCATAGATGAACCTGCTAAAATTAACCAAATATCTTCACCTTTATGTATATTTTTTAATTCTGATATGTTTTTATAATCCATTATTTATCCTCCTTTGTTACTAAAATACCAGCATCACGAAAATATACAGCATCTATATTAGTTCCAAGAAAACAATTAACCGCATCAAATGGTGTTTCAACAATAGGTTCTCTATCATTAAAGCTTGTATTTAATAAAATAGGAACACCTGTTTTTTCTTTAAATTTACTTATAAAATTATAATACCATTTATTATCATTTTCTGTTACAGTTTGTAAACGAGCAGTTCCATTATCATGAACAATTGCTTGAACCTTATCTCTCATTTCCTCTTTAACATTAATTACATATTCCATATAAGGACTACTTACATCTTTTTCAAACCAGTTTTTAACTTCTTCTCTTAAAATAGAAGGTGCGAATGGTCTAAACCATTGTCTGTGTTTAACTTTCTCATTAATCATATCCTTCATCTCAAGACTTCTTGGGTCAGCCAATATACTTCTATTACCAAGAGCCCTTCTTCCTGATTCTGAACCTCCACCATACACAGAGACTATATGCTGACTTTCTAATAAATCAATAACATCATCATCAGAAACATCTCTGTAATGTAAAGTACAGTTAACTTCATTTAATCTATCAACTATTCTATTATCATTATTTAAAGTTTCATAAATTAATTCTTTACTATAAGTTTGACCTAAATATGGTGTAAAATTATCTTTCCACTCTATTCGTGGATTATCTAAAACTTGGTGCCAATAATATTGAGCAGCACCAAGTGTTATACCACTATCTCCAGGACAAGGTGTAACATAAATATCTTTGAATGAAAACCAATCCCAAAGTTTACCTGTACATACACTATTTAAAACCACTCCACCAGCTAAACATAAATTTTCAGGTTCAACCCCAAGTTTTTCTCTATAAAGATTGATTCCTTCTTGAATTATTTTTTTGAAATGAATCTCTGTCCAATGTTGTAATCCAGCTGCTACATCAAAATATCTTTTATCTTTTGGGTTAGAACCTCTTGGCAATTCTTTTAAAAATTTATCTTTAAAAGTATAAACACCAGATAACATCTCATCAATGTATTTATTTTTATCACCATAAGCAGCCATAGCCATCACAGTCCCCATTTGAGCTCCATGTGGATAACCTACAGAAAGATTAAATACTTTACATGTGTAGTTATTCCAAAGCCCACCCAAATTAGTTTTTGCAGCCGTATCTGTAAAACTAGCAGCTGACCTTTCATAAATTTTTAATGGATATACTTTATTACCTTCACCATACCAAAAAGTCAAAGAACTTATTATATAATCATCTTTATCACCTTCCCATCCACCACCATCAATAGTAATAATTAATGATTTATCAATATTACTTGAAAAAAATGTATTAGCAGCATGGCATTTGTGATGTCCTATATCAAAAAATGTATTCTTGTCAATTTCTGAACTAGGTAAACTATCTTTTCCACTTCCAACAATAATATCTATATCATCAATATCAACAACCTCTTTCATAAATTTAAGAGAATCACCTTTGGGCTCTTTTAATCTTAAATATCTCTCATATTCAGCGTGGATAACTGGTTTACCATTTTCTAAAATACAAAATGATGCATCGTGACTGTTAAATATACTTGCAATTTTACTAATTTTTTTTGACATATTTTTTCCTTATATTTAATATACAACTTATTTTTTAATTTTCCTACATTTATTTTTTAAAAAGAAATTCTGCAAACTCAAAATCAATTGGATTATCAATATCAACAGCTTCAAAATCATCAAGTTTATAAAATAAAGGTTTTTCTCCAACTATATTTCTATACTTAATCATGTCTTCTTTTGATATAATTGAAATTCCATATGTTAAACTTACTATATCTGGTAAATCTTGGGTATTTGGTGAATCAGATGGTATGTAATTCATCGGCTTTCCATCTAACCATAAATGTTGTTTAACACTAGTTACGGTAGTTAGACTATCACATCTATCTTTAGCATTTCTAAATCTGTTAATGAAATCATAATAAGTATCTACTTTAATCAATGGTGCTGTACAAGGACTGTAAATAATGTAATCTGTATTTGTGTTCTCTGCTATGTTTTGAAAAAACTCACTATTGTTACACTCAGAGCTAGCATAATAATCTTCTCTTACACATTTACTGACACCATATTCATCTGCTATTTGTAATGCTATATCCGAATCTGTATTAACAACTATGTCATCTATCACATCAACTTGTTTCAATACATCAAGTTTAACTTTTAACAAATTACTATCAGCGAAAGGTTTAAAGTTTTTATTCTTAACTCTCTGAGAACCTTTACGGACAGGCACAACTACAGTAATTTTTTCTCTACTCATTTAACAACTCCTCTAAAAATTTAATTGTTCTCTTTCTTGATTCTAAACTTTTAAATTCTAAAGCTTTATCATCGATATAATAATCAGCTACAATCTTTGGACTTGGTCCTGATTTCTTATCAAAGAATGGATTAACATTAATATCGTCAAACTCTAATTTATGGTCTGTACACCATTCTATAGCTTCTCGTAATGCAGGTTCACCTCTACTCGTCCAAAGTATCAGTCGATGTCCTTGTTCTTTTAACTTAATCAACACATCTAATAATTCTTTTTGTTCATCTGATTGTAACCCAATATCTGGAAAACTATATTCAGTTAGACAACCATCAAAGTCTATAGCGAATGTTAATTTATTCATATATTTCCCCCACATTAGCCTCAACCAATGTCTTAGCTATTTGATACGCTTCTTTTATATTTTTCATATCTGTATAAAAACCCTTATCATCATAATCATAATTTTCTTTTATGTTTTTGTATATTAGATTTCTAGCGAATGTTCCAATTGATACTCCTTGAAAATTTACATTAGTCTGTTTGGCTAATTTAGATGTTAATGAATTAGTTCCACCTGACATTAATATATTTACTTTTCGTTTGTTTAAATAATATAATGAGTTTGTTTTTTTATCTAAACCCATATTAAATGCCTTGTTAACCACATCTGCTGTAGACACGGCCTGTAATGTTGTATTAAAATTATCCTCACCACCAGACATCGGATAACCATCAGCTTGAATAATCAATCTATCGCCCATTACATCTTTAGCTAATTTAATTCTATGTTCCAATCCAAAGTTACCCAAGTGTAGTCTATCTAAACACATTGAATTATGTCCGTTTGGATTTGACTTATTTACTATCTCCCATTCTTTCATAATATATTCATCTTCAGATATTGCAGCATGTAACTCTATGTTCTCAGCTCCAAGCTCTATACATTTAGGTAGAACTTCTTCTAATCCTTTTTCATTGTGAGTATACGAAATAATATCATCTTTAGGACAAATGGCACTGCAATCACCACACCCTATACACTTTTCTGTAATCACATGTGCTACCTCTTTACCAACTTCTATAGGTTCTATAGCTTCTGTTGGACAAACTGGAGCAACACACAACCCACATTTGATACAAGTATCAGGGTCGATAAATGCTTTTCTTACATGATGGTCACCTGGCATTCCAACACTAACCATTATATATGGTCTTGTTTTTAAATTAATACCCAATGAATCTGAAATTTCAAATGCTCTGTCTATACCCTCAACACAAGATTCAACAACCTCTGGTGTGGCTGATATGTCCAAACCTTTAGCACCAGCTAAAGTATAAATCATTGTTAATCGTTTTACTTCCTCTAAATTTTCATTACCTGCACCACAAATCATCTTGAAGTATTTTTGATTGTCAAATAATCTTTGTAATGTTTCAAATCTTTCGTTCACGATATTCTATCCAATATTGTTTTAGACCTATTAACATACTGATTTCCTATTTTGTTGTAATAATCAGCTTTATAATTTAACCAACTTGATTCAAAAAATAATGCATTTTTTATTAAATCATCTAAATCATTAATTTTTACCTTATCTAAATCTATAATTACATTTCTTGTTTCTATGTTGTTTAATAGGTTTTTTTCATATAACCCTTTTATAAATCCAATACTTGAACTACCAATATTTCCACCCATTAAAGTTTTAAATCCATAATCTTTACATTGTTTTAGTATGTCTGTAACAATCTCACACATTTCATTCGATACCACATCTTGTTTTCCATAACCAAATGATTTAGTTAAATCAGACCTACCCACCACTACACCTGTTAATAATTTTGATGATGGTGAACTTAAAATTTTATTTAAATTTTCATAAGCAGTTTTACTTTCAACATTAATATAAAAATTCATATTTTCTCTAACATCACTATCAACATTAGAAATAATAGCCTCAACAAATTTTTGTAGTGCAAATTCTGACTCCACCATTGGTGCTACAATACCCTTTACATCTAATAACAAACAATTATTTATATCACTAATGGCCTCACAACCACCTATTTTAACGCTTACATAAGCACCAATGGAATCACAGATTCTTTTCATTTTGACAACATCATCAAGTAAGACACCTTCATCTTCAAATGATTGTTTGATACCAACCACTCCATCTTTTAATAATTTTTTTAATTCTTGTGTTAATTTCATGATTTATATGTATAACTCTTATCAGCTGATATCCCATTTTTATCATCTTGATTCCAAGTTTTTTTTATTTTTCCAATTTTCCAATTATCACCAACATCTTCAATAACATTTGAACTTATGATTTTTTGGTTCAGTTTATGAGCTTCAGTATGATTGTGAAGATTAATAATTTCACCATCACTCATCCAATCACTGTATATTACCATTTTATTTCTTGAAGCTTTATTGATTGTAACTAATCTATCATGTAAATTTCCACCCTTTTCTGGCCAAGGATCTATCCAAATATTATTTTGAAACACTTCATTTTTTCTTATATTTTCAGGATCTCTTTTATTATCTTTATCAAAATTTACATTTTTAAAATGTTCAAATACCTCACCTTTTATTATATCAGGATTACCACCCATATTTATTTTATTATGATATAAGGGTGCAACTAATAATTTGTCATTGTTTAAAAATACTTTCATTAAAATATCAAATCCTTGTGGATTTTTAAAGTACCAATCATCCTCTAACCACATAACACAATACTCTTTTGAAGTTAAATTATTCTTTTTCACATCTTTTTGAATATCTTTAGTTAATCTTCTAAAGGCTAAATAAAAACAAGGTTCTTTTGATATATTTGAATAAAGTTTTGTTTTATTTAATGTTTTTACATTGTTTTCAAAATTTTCTAAAGTTATCTGACAATCTTCAAAACTCCAATCAACACTTTTAACATTATCAATGTTTACAAACCATCTAATTTCTGAAAAGTATTTTGATTTGTCTAAGATTTTTAAAGCTTTAATAACTCCAGTGTTATGCAAATCACTTCTTGGTATCGCTGTGGTTTGAACATATAATATCATAAAACCTCCAATGTATGTTTTTTAGTTGATGTCTCTTGATAACTAACTTTTATATTTTCATTACTAAATTTACTTTCGTCTAAATATGCTTTAGCTCCAACACCTGAACAATATTCTGTACCTCCAAATGTCTTGCACAAATCTACAAGTCTATCTGTTGATGTATATGTATCAGGATAATCAGCAACTATCTCAGTTTTAATATCTAACATATCACATAATTTTGTAATAATCATCCAATTAGTTGCTTCTAATGATTCAACAATACAATTATCAAATTCATCTAATATAGATTTATAATCTGGTAATTTATTTTTTATTCTATCCCAATCATTTTTAGGATTAAGATATATTTTATCTTTTATAGGTTCAAGACCTTTTTTAACACTCATAGTATACCATTTATCATTAAAATTAAATCTATTCTGATAACCATTCTTTTCAAATTGACAATGAGTTAACATAATAAATTTATCACAACTTTGAATCTTTTCAAAAAAAGGATACCATGGCATAAAATTAGGTTGGTGTATTGCTATTCTCATATAAATAAATCTAATATTTTATATTTTTCAACATAATGTAATTTTTTCTTAGCACATTGATAATCACTATGAAAAGCTCTTAATACATCATCTCTGAAATAATATCTATGAGATTGACTTTTAAATTGTTTTAAACAATTCATTTTTCTATCATATTGATTTGAAATATTAACAAATGTGTTTGGCATCCAAGTTTCTTGTGTGCTTGGAGTGTAGTACTGAATTAAATTTATATCCTTATCCCTAATTAATGCTTTACCAAATCCAGAAACAAACCTATGTTCAAAGTGACTGTCACAATTGTTTGGAATACAAATAGCGTCAAATACTTGAGTGTCTAAGTGTTTTTCTATTTTGTTTATCCATTTATCCTCTGTTAATTCTTTTATATAAACATTGTCCGTAAATATTAGATTTATATTTTTGCACTCTGATCCTCTCCAAACATTTTTGACTTCAGTTAATCTATCTTTACTTGTTGAAGGATCACAATCACCACCTTGAGCCAACTGAAATAAATCAAATTCCGTTTCTTGATATTTCATAATGGTGGCTAACATACTGTATTCAACATCATCTGGATGTGGTGAAATACATAAAACCTTATTAAAATTTAAAAATTTCATATTGTGCTATAAAACTCATTTTGTTTTTCTTGTCTACCTATATCTTTCGGATGATATAATGAAAATTGTTCTTCTGCCGGCAAGTAAGTATGTTCTTGATAGCCTGTTAGAACTTCGTGTACTTTGTTCTTCCATAATATGTTTGGGCGATTTCTCCAAATCCTACCTTGATAATCAGGAAAGTTTACCCAATTCTTTTCATTCACTTGCCAACCCCATTTATTAATATGTTCTTGTGTGATACCATCAACCGTATTTACTCTTGGCACCCAATATAAATCTATTGTTGGATTCGAAGCGAATATTGGTTTGAGATTCTTCATTAATGATTTGTGTGGAATCTCATCAGCATCTATATTTACAATATAGTCATTTTTGCACATACGAGTCAAGTAATTTTTTTGTCCAGCATAATCTTTTAACAAATGTCTTTGTTCAAAAGTCATCTCATGCATAGATGTCATTACATCTAATATCTCTATTGTTTTTGGATTATCTGAATAGTCATCAAGAATTACTATCTCGTCTTCTTCGTCTTTGTGTTTGACTAAGAACTCAAGTAATTTCTGTAATGATTTATCTTCATTGTGAGTTAATATACTATAACTAATTTTCATTTGTAACCTTTTAGTTTAAATCTTTATAAACTTCTTTTAATTCTTTTGATTGGAAATTCCATTTAATTTGTTTTGGTGATTTTACTCGTGTGTATTTGTAAGTCCTCCAGCAATCAAATCTATTCAATACTTTAGCCTTAATGATTGGTTTATAAACCACATTTGGTCTTATACCAGCATCCTCTTCTTCATATATATTCATCTTTGGAAATTTACTTTGTTTATCTAATTCCCAACCCGCTTTAGCCCCCATAGCTTTAAAAAACTTTTCAACTTCGGTGTGTGGCATGTGATTTAAATTTATTCCATGAAACACTTTTTTATCTTTTGACCCATACTCATCAGTATCCACAACAAAAACTAAAGGTAGAGATGAATTATTATCTTTATCTCTATACCTAAATTCAACTATCATACCACTTTTAATATTCATCGGTGCTACTGTTTTTTTATCTGTTCTTTTTGAATAGAATCTTCTATGTCTAGAATTTATCATTTGTTTTTTCTTTTAACTTTTCATTAATTATTGTCATAGCTTCAATAAATAAATCGTAAAAAACAGCGTTATCCGTATCTATTTTTTTATCATAAAACTTTCCAGGAGCATTTGGATTTGGATATTTTTTTCTATCCTCTTCAGCTATTTTAACCATTGGCGCAAAGGCCCACTTCAGTTCTTTGTTTTTATTATTAATTGGATACAACATACCAATTGGTAATGTGATTATACTTGGAATCCAAATCTTACCATTTGATTCAACAGCCCAATTCTTCATATCTTCGCCAAGTTTTTGAAACTCCTCATTGGTTTCTTTGTCACCTGTGAATTTAGTTGTAGTTGTATAACCACAATTGATACACTGCATCACTTGTGCTTCCTCAGTCCCTGCTACATGCAAAGCTCTTTCTTCACATAAGGGACAATTACCTATTATGTCTTTCATACTGTAGCCTCATTTGTTGCTTTTTTTAATTTTGGTAATTTTATTTCCGATGGTTTAGAGCCCCCTACCTTTTTTAACTTTGGTAAATTTAAACTAACTTGTTGAGGAACTTTGTCAACGATTGGTGTAATGATTTCATCAAGCTTTTCTGTCATTTTATCTAATGTAAATTTATCTCTGTTTACTTTCATTAAATTCAATGCTTTTTCTTTTACTTCATCATAGTTTTGAAAACAATGATTCATAGCTTTATAGGTTTGTGTTTCATTTACATTAAACCATTGTGATTCAGGTATGATTATGTCTTTCCAATGTTGTGATTTTGGAACTTTAACCATTTCACCACCCAACAATATCGAATCTGTTTGTGATAAGAAATCCATTTGTCCACTCCAAGCACTAGCGATTACAGGCAAACCAGTCATAGTTGCTTCTAATAATGGCCTTCCGAAACCCTCTCCGTGCGTTAATGATACAAATGATTTTACTTTTGGGTGATTATATAATTTATTCATTTCTTCATTAGAAAGAAAACCATGTAATAAATAAACATTTGGTAGATTCCAATCTTTTGGAAATTTAGATTTAATTTCATTTATTTTTCTTAAACATTCTTCTCTATCTAATATTGAAAATCCAGCACCATTGGTTTTTAATATTAACGCCGGTTGTTTCTTTTTATTGGCGAATGATTCATAAAATATTTTAATTAATTTACTTATATCTTTTCTGTCTTCACCATATCCACCTTTACCCCAAAGTCCAACATGTAAAAAACAAAAGTCTTCTTTAATATCATCAACTAAATCTAATAATGAATTATCAATTGGTTTAAATACACTCTCATCAACACCTTCAAATACAGCTTCAATTGGCTTTTCAAGTTTTAACTCACCAACCTTTTGTTGTTTTCCATCAGGCAATTGTTGTATTTTTTCATAGAGAGCTTGGACAAATCCACTTTTAGAGTGCTCTGATGGAACTATAACCAAATCCATTTTATTACAACTTTCTATCCAATTATTTGATACTGCTGTAGTTTCAATACCAGCAGTTATTCCGATATTAACTTTTCCATAAGTTTGAAACTCGTTAGGTATTCTTATATCTACATATATATCAGGCTGTGAATCCATTTTTGGTTCTGATAAAATACAATCAATAATGTTTTTGTCTAATTCATTATCTAAAGCATTTCTTGGTGTTTCTCCCCACGGTACATCTAATATTTTTACATTAAATTTGTCTAATTTTAAAAACGCTCTAACTAAATCTCTAGCGTGGTCACCATATCCACTTCTTGATGTTACAGGCGCACATATTAACATTAATTTTTTCATTACACAACCTCCAATGTATATTGTTCTCTTGGTTTCCATTTTTCAAATGTGGTATCTATATTTTTTATAAATGAATCTGACATATGTTTTCCAGTCATTTTACCATCACCTAAGACAAATTGTCTTCCTACTTCACCACATCTTTCTCTTTCTTCAGGTCCTGCTTTATACCATTCTAATAATGCTTCACCTGCATCTTCAAATTGACACCTATCATCAAAAATGTATGGTGTTAGTGGTGAACCTTGACAACTTATGTTTGAAGGAAATACAGGTTTAACCCACTCACCATGATTTGTATAAGTTCCTCTGTGATTAGATTTTAACTCAACATAATCTTCAGCAGTTAGATAATCACCTTCTCTATATTTTTCATCTTGACCATAAACTCCATCTTTCTTGAATCCACATTGGTCTTGTAATCCACCAGTTACATTAACCACAATACAACCACCTGTATGTAACATCTCACAACTACCTAATCCGAATCCCTCATTAGAAGCCATATTAATATAAACATCACAAGAATTAAATACAAAGTTCATTTCCTCATCAGTAAAAGAACCATTTGGATGATTGTCGTGTGTAAATATTACTGGATAATCAGGTAAGAGTGTTCTACAAACGGCCCTCATATCAGTTCCATTTTCATCACTTGGTGCAGCGTGCCAAACTAATACACACTCTTTTCTTTGT
>Ga0208666_1001344_pt1 | contig 10969 bp, 8 predicted proteins | sample 5B_taG_FD_184078 | JGI IMG/M metagenome (GOLD analysis project Ga0208666, IMG submission 184078) | Marine viral communities from the Subarctic Pacific Ocean - 5B_ETSP_OMZ_AT15132_CsCl metaG (SPAdes) (version 2) | ecosystem: Environmental > Aquatic > Marine > Oceanic | place: Pacific Ocean...
TGGCAACGATGAACTGGGTTCTTACTATCCAACCGAAGCTGATCGCATTCAGTATTCACAGGATGGAGCGACCCGCGAAGCCAAAATTTTAAACGTAGTAAGCTTCAGGGGTGAAGACCCGTTGCTTCACACAATCATTGCGAGGCCGCAGTAATGGCAAGTAGAGACATAAAATTTTTAGTAAAAGATTTAAAAAAAGCCACTATTGAAGGAGCAAGAACAGCTTGCGTCAAAATTATGAATGACTTGGTAAAAGCAGGGCCTGCTTACTCAGGAGATTTTTCAGCCTCTTGGTACGCATTAGCTCCAGGAAAAGCAGCTGGCGGCCCACGTAGTTCTACAGGTTTATATAACTACACCCTAAGAAACGTACCAAAAACTAAATTCAAAGAAGCAGGTTTATACACAATAGTAAATACGTCTTCGTACGCAAATGAAGCGCTAGATTTAGTCCCTTATTCAAGACCTACTGAAGAATTAGAGGAGCGAAAAAATCTAGGCAAGAATATAGATGTAGGTGGGCGTTCGCCAGGCAATACTCGTGGACAAATAACAGGAGATGGAGGTGCTACCAGTTCTGCACCTGCTGACTGGTGGTCAACTTTTGGCGTAGGCGGGGGCCTAGATAAATCACTTAAAAAAGGTTTTATTAGAGGATTCCTTACCTTTGGTAAGGCACAAGGATTTGGTTCATGAACTACCAAGCAATTCGAGCTGCAGTCGAAAACCCGCTTTTAACTGCTTTTGGCAGTCTGTCCCCTGCCGTACCGGTCTTTTTTGACAACATCACTGCTGTGCCAGCCAACACAACAACAGAGTATGTCCGCGTAAATGTAACTTTTGGTATTACCAACGAAGCAACGCTAACGAGCAGCGTAGATAACGCCCGTGGTGCGGTTGTGATCCGTGTATTTACAGAAAAGGGTAAAGGCCCTGCCCGTAATCAAACGTTGCTAACGACTGCCGTCAACGTATTAGAGACGTTGAACAATACGGCCAAAACAAACAGCGGTGTGTTTTTCCGTGTTGGCGACATTAACGGACCAACGTTTTCAGCTACTGAGGACGCTCCAATGTTTATGGGGCGGATAGACACAGGGTATGTGGCAACAGTGATCTCTTGACAGCTTTGCGCTAACCTGTCTTTAGCCGGGCTGTGCCCGTAGAAACCCCTATTCTCTGGTACGCCCAATGGCCGCCACCGTTCTATCCGGCACTTCAGGTGCTTTGTACTACAAGCCTGCTGGCACTTTAGGTCAGTTTGGTGAAAGTGATGTTACCGTCGCTTCTGACACTTTTACGGTCGCAACTTACCTTAATTTCAAGGTAGGTGACGCTGTTAAATTCAGCGTAGTCAACACCACAACAGGTGCAGCAGGCTCCGGCACTTTGCCTGCAGGAATCACTGCTGGAACGGTTTATTACGTGATTGCTTATACGGCAAGCACGGGCGTAATGCAGGTTTCTGCAACGTCAGGCGGTTCTACAATTACGATTACAGACGACGGCACTGCTGTCGCTCCAAACAAATTCCAAGTTGAATTTTCAGCTTTTTCAGCTGTTGGACAAGTTCGCGAATGGAGTTTTGAGATCACACGTGACGAAATTGACGTCACAACAATTGGCGCGACTCCAGGGCAGCACGTTCCATTCAAAACGTTTATTGCAGGTTTTGCCGATGGTTCAGGCAGTGCAACTGTGTACTTCACTGACACTGACGATGCACTAGGCAACCGCATGGTTGAAGACGTGCTGCAACGTGTCCAAACCGGTTGTAAGTTCAAGCTTTATACCGATCAGGTATTCAGCGGCGGCAGCCTAAACGACACGCTGAGTCGTTCTATTGAGTTTGAAGCAAACTTGACGACAGCAAGCTTGGCTATCAATCCTGATGACGCTCAGTCTGTAGAAATCAACTTCCGTCCTACTACGACACCATCCTTCGACTTTGCTAAGTCGTAGTTCACGATTAAAACAAGAAAAGCCCTGGTTTGTCCGGGGCTTTTTTTAATGTGCTGCTACAGTAATTGCATACACAATCATTTGTATGGCCGGTACATCTTCAGTGCGAGCGATTGATCGTCTTCGTAAAGCTGCAAACTTAGAGCCTGCAAAAAAGGTAGTAGAGCTTTCCGATGGAACGGAATTTGAAATGTATGTGACACCTTTAACAATGGCTGAGCGCGAGCGTGCTCAACGGCAGGCTAAGTCTGATGATGCCAACGCTTTTGCTTTGCAGCTGTTGATTTCCAAGGCACAGGATGCCAACGGTCAAAAACTGTTTAACGCAGGCGAAATTGACGTGCTGAAAAACGAGGTTAAGGACAAAGACCTTCAAGCTTTGATGCTTGGCGTTCTTACTGACGATGAAGCTGCTGAAATGGACCCAAAATCTTAAGCGCTGAGCTTCGGAAAGACAATTGGCTCATGCTGCAATTTGGCGTTGCCAAGGAGCTTGGCATGAGCTTGTCAGAGGTTCGCGCCACGATGACCCCAGAAGAATTGATTGGCTGGAGCGCTTATTTCAGCGTGATCAATGACGAGCAGCAGAAGGAAATGGATAAGGCGCGTCGTAGACGCTAAAGTGGTGAAACGAACGCGCCGGTTTAGCTGTGGCTCAGTTTGACGCCAATATCAATTTAAGGCTAAACGCTAGACAAGTAGAGCGCGATTTAAAAAAAATTGAGGATCGCGTACAGAAATTAAATGCAAGAGTTGAGTCTGTAAATAAGCGAAATGCCGGACCGGCTTCTAATTTAACTACAGGGCGTCAGGCTGATGCTGTACGCGAAATAGCTCAACTAGAACGGCAAAGATTAAAAACAATACAAGATCAAGTAAAGGTAAAAGATGCTGTAGTTGAGAAAGAAATTAGATTATCCGCTGCAGCCCAACGGCAAGCAACTATTCTTAAAGCTATTAATCGGGCAGGAGGGGCAGCTACTGCTAGTGCAGATGCGCGAGTAAAAAGCGCTGTAGCTGCATCAAAGGAAGCTAAAAATAATTTAAGCATACAAAATAGCGTTAATGTTTTACTCGAAAAAGAACTACAAATTCGTAGAGAAAATAATAGGCTTGCAAATGCTGCAGATATTGCTCGCGTATCTGGCCGGTCTAGAGGCGATCGACTTGAACAACTTAGAGCCAGTGGGGCATTCGAAGAAAGTCAAATTAAAAAATTAATTACACTTAACGCTCAATATATTGATGCTGCTGTAGCTGGGCAAGCTGACATAGCTAAGGCTGTAGACCGTCGTGTTAGACGAGAACTGGAAAGCATTGAAAAAACTATAAAACGTCTACAGTCAGCAGGTGGTCCGGTTTCTCCAATTGGTGGTAGTGCAACGTCTCCTGGAAGTCCTAAAGCAGAAATTAAAACCGCGCGTGAACAAGAGAAATTAGAAAAATCACTTTTAGCGTTAAAAACGCGAGGTGTTTCTGCTTTAGACAAAGAATTAAACATACAGACTAGAATAACTAACCAAGTAAAACTGCAAGAACAGGCTGCAAAACGAGCGCAGCTTCAAGGGCAATCCATGCGGATTCCTACTCCTTACGCGACAGCGGGCGCGAAAGGATTCCCTGTCGCTTTGCCTTCTATTTCGCAAGATCGCAAAATTGCAGCGCGTGTTCAGCAGCAAGATGCTTCAAAACGTGCATTAGCTCTTCAACAGTCAAACTCTTTGCTGACTAAAGGCGTAACTACGCTTAGGGCGCAAGTTGCTATCGCGCAACAGTTAGACGGTGTTTACGACGAAATTGTTAGAAAACTGCAACGTGCAAACGCTAGACAAGGGCAGCTATTTAGAGCCAGAGCAAACAGAGCGCAAAGGCAAGAGTTGGGCAGTGAAAATCTTCAACGTGCTAAAAAAATAAATAACCTTACTACTAACAGAGTCCTCAAAGAAGAGTTAAAAAATAAAGCATTTGCCGTTGGGGCAGCGCTTAAAAATAATGAATTTAATGCGGCCAAAAAACTTGGCAAAGAAATTGATGGGCTGTTGAAAGCAGAAGACGCACGTATCGACAGAGCTCGTCGTTTAGTAAGTTTTAGAAAGAAAGAAAGACAAGAAGCAAAGAATCGTCGCAAGCAACTTGGCGAAGATTTAAAACTTGGCGCTGGTTTCCCGCTTCTGTTTGGGGGTGGAGCGGGCGCTGTAGGAGGCGGAGTCCTTGGAGCGTTAGCAGGCGGTGGTAAAGGCGGCTTTGGAAGTCAAATTTTATTCAGCGCAATTGGACAACAATTTGACGCTGCTATGCAAAGGCTTAACAGCCTGGCTGCCACATTGGGTGAAACAGGAAATATTTTTGAGGGGTTAGAGCAAGCAGGGTTTAAAGTTTCTGGTTCGTTAAAAAATGTAGTCAATGATTTAGAGGAGGCAGGCAATGCTTCGGTGGCATACGCCATACAACTGCAAGAACTTGAGAAAGTTTACGGAAAACGCGGGGCTACAGATTTAGCCAATTTAGAGCGAGGCAACCAACGCTTAGCAAATTCTTTCAAGCGTTTAAACGCTGTATTGTTCGCACCCTTAATACCTTTAGCAACAGCTATATCAAATATCACTTCAGGCGCAATTACGCAATTATCTCGTCTGTTTGAATTTATAGCTGGCGATCCAGCAAGCCGCGCAGCTACTCCTGATTTTCGCCTTGAAGGCGAATTTGCTCAAGCATCAGGTATCGATCGCCAAATATTTGAACGTTCTGGTCGCAGCAGGGAGGCTCGAAAAAAAGCTGTTGAAGAACAGAGAAAGTTAATCGATTCGTTTAATTCCGCGTCTAAAGCTCAAGCACGTGTAAATAATCAGCGACGCCAAGGGGCACAGCAAATAAAGAAAATTGAGTTAGACATCAAAGGAATAGCAGCCGAGCGTGCTCAAATAGAAGCAAACTCACTGCGCAATCAATTGCGCCTTCAAGCGGAAATAAGAAACATAGAATTAACGCGTAGGCTAACTACTTTAAAAGCTGAAAATTCATTTAAAAATTTAGAAAAACAACTTGGTCAGCTGCAGTTATCAAAACTTAGAGAATTTGGAGGCTCTGAGGAACAAATTGTTGAAGCGTTTGGCAATATAGCGCGAGCTAATGATATTCAAATAGATCAGTTTGGAGATAGCTTGAGTGAAGTATTTGCAGTAGTAGACCAAGGAACTAGATTAGAATTGTTCCCTAAAGGAAAAGAAACTATTAAAGAGCTTAAAGCAGAATTTGCAGGCCTCATAGACATAATGCAAGGAGTGCAACGCAGAGATTTTGAGACCGTACCTGAGCAAATGACAAAAGCAGCTATAGATCAAGTGCAGTTACTAGAGGCACAGTTAAGAGTAGAAGAAGCGGTAACTACAGAAATAAAACGCCAAGCAGAGCTTGAGCTATTAAAATTACAACTTAGACAATCTAGTCCTAAATTAGAAGAGCAAAATCCAAATTTATTTGCACAAATTGTTGAATTACGTCAGCGGTTGGCTAACCCACCGTCCGAAAGCAATGAAACTATTGTTAAAAAAAGAGTAGACGAGTTACAGAGCGAAATAAGCGAAATGACAAAGCTTGGAAACGTTGCTGTAAAAGTTGCGGATAATATTGGAGCGGCCTTTAGCACTGCATTCCAAGACGTTATTAACGGCAGCAAGTCAACGCAACAAGCGTTGTCTGACATGTTTAGAACTATTGGCGAAAACTTTATTGCAATGGCTGCTGATATTATTGCTCACCAGATCCAAATGATTATTCTTCAGACCATATTGAAAGCGTTAGGAGCAGTAGCTGGAGCAAGTGCAGGAGGAGGAGGAGGGGCGGCTAGCAAAGCTGGAAGCCAAATTAATGTTTCTCCCGGTCCAGATGCTTTTAAAGGGGGATCATTCTTTGCTAGTCCAAGTGATCCATTATTTGCACCTCCAACATTAATTGCTGGTCAAGCAAACGGAGGACCAGTAGAAGGCGGTCGTCCTTATATGGTTGGAGAGCGTGGACCTGAGATGTTTATCCCTGGTTCAAGTGGCGGCATCATGCGTAATGAAGACATGCGCCAGTTGATGGGACGTTCACCTGCAGGAGCCAACGCACCACAAATGAACTTTACCTTCGAGACGACTAATATTGGTGGAACGGAATTTGTAAGTCGTGAACAGCTTGAGGTTGCTATGGCTACAACCCGTCGTCAAGCTGCTAGCGACGGTGCAAAGCAGGGTATGAGCATGACATTAGATAAGATGCAGAACAGCCCCCGTACACGCTCCAGGGTAGGTATCCGCTAATGGCTGACCAATTTCCTGAAATAAAACCAACCACCCGTAAATTTAAAATGGGTGACACTCCAAGCACTACATACACGTCGTTGTCTGGAGCAATATTTAAGCGTTCATTCGGCAACGTAAAAACCAACTACACTTTAGATCTTACGTTTAAAAACATTCCGGACTCCACTACTGAAAATTTTAAAAGCACGGAAGCAATTTTAACTCATTACGAGGGAGCAGATGGAACGTTCTCTAGTTTTACTATTCCTGATTTAGTGTTTGCCGGAGTAAATTCAAACGTCAAAGGCTACATCCAAGCGCCTACTGGTATAAAATGGCGTTACTCCAGGCCGCCTGAAGTGCAAAGCGTTCAAAGTAATTTAAGCACGGTAACAGTAAGCTTGATAGGCGAAATTGAAGCTCCGCAAATTAACTAATGACAAACGAAATTCGCTTAATTCAGTTTTTTGATTTGACAGATGCGAAAGGCTTGCCTTATCTGTTTCAAAATTATTTTATTGAAGGCAAGCGAAAAGGAAATAAAATGTTTGATTTTGCACCTTTTCAGACGCAGGGTCACGTCTCCAATTTAGGGGGCGACAATTCTCAATTAACGATTTTATTCCCTACCACTGATTATGCTATTAGACTTGTTGAGCTAGGAAAAGGTAATAGAAAAACTCAACTAAAACTTACGACTAAAACTGTTAACAAATCTGGCACGGTCACAGACCAAATTTTGTCTGAAGAATTTTACATAGGCATTGGAGCGTCATTTAGTGAAAGCACTATTGAACTGCGTTTTAATACTGCTATAGACGCTGTTGGGTCAAGCTTTCCTGCTCAACGATTAAGCGAAGACAACGTTGGCATATTGCCGTTGGACTCCGCCTTGTCATTGCGATGAATGATCTTATCGGACTTGAGTACCAGTGGGGCGCGTCTTTTGCCGACGGTAAAGGCTGCACGGACTGCTTTCAGCTTGTATGCGAGATTCGCAAGCGTTTAGGCTTAAGCGATTACTCCAGCAAGTTTGAGTGGGCCTACGACTCTTACACGCAGGATACGTTCAAGCCAATTCGTCTTGCGAAGTGGTTACTTCAAACGGGAAGACGGCTTACACTACCGGAACATGGAGCGGTAGCTTTGCTGGCCGATCCAACAAGCCCAGCTTTAGGTAGCGTTGTTAACGGCAGCGTTGTTTTTATTTCTGCTGGCAAACGGGTCATTCGCGTTCCAATTTCTCGCGTTTCCGCTTACTACTTCTGGATTGACTGATGCGTAAGCTTCTCCCCTACGAGCACCAGCTGATTGAAGCGCTGGGAGTTACCAAAGAAGAATATCTTAATTTTCTTGTTGCGCAGGAAGAGTATGTGGACCCCAAAATTGGCACTGCTTTAGACATCCGTAATGGGCCTAGTCCTGATCCAGTTACTATTTCAATTATACTAACAGTTGTAGGCATTTTATTTCAAGTTGGAGCGGCGCTTTTAGCGCCTAAGCCAGAGATTCCAGATGCTAGTAGGCGAAGCAGACAAAAAAGATTTGCGCCTAGTTTTGGTTTTAACAGCGCACAAGATCTTGCTAAATATGGAGATCCAGTAAACCTTGTTTACACAAATAATGATGATAACGCTAAGGGCAATGTTCGTGTAAACGGTTCTTTACTATGGTCATCAATTGATAGCTTTGGTTCGTCGCAGTTTATGCGCCTAACAGTAGCCCTTGGCGCGTCACAAATAGAGCAAATAGATTATACAAGAACAGCTTTTGGTCAGCTAGCTTTTTCTGATTTAGACCGAAAAAGTATTTATGTGTTTGAAGGTCTAGACAAGCCCGCTAAATTTAGTGACGGCGTGTCTGGGTTTGCGGGCACAACTCGTTATCCAGAATTATTAAAGTCTGCTGAGCCAGACGTTGATTTAGCTTTCCTATGTTTAAACAGAGATTTAGAAAGTTCTGCAACCACCAGAGTAGGCTATAGCCAAGCGTATACGCCGTCTTCATTTACAAGCCTAGGAGTTTATGATTCAATACCTATCAACGTACGAGTAACTAGCCGCAACAAAAAAGGTAAAACTGAAAAACACGATATAGGTATTGAATTAAAAAAAGACACAGCAGACAATAATTTATGGATAGAGAATGCAAGTAATTCCAGCGGAGTTAAAGGGTTTTTTGAGGAAGATAGTAAAATTGTTCTATATTTTGATGATACAACTGAAAAAAGAGACGACGATGTGCCTAGAAAAACTGCTGAAAATCTGCGACATCAAACGCTAGAAGCACTAGATTTTAGCAGCACATATATCCTTGGTGCGGCTAAGTTTAGACTTCATAGTTATCTCGGAGAGGATAGAATCCTTACAGAAGACAATTCAGTGCGAGCTAAATTTGTATGTGTAGAAGGGGGCAAAGCGCCTGCTACTCCATACACAACCAAAACGCCTTTGGTTTTTAAAGACGAAAAAATTTATTTTAAAGTATCGGGCATAGGTGTTACTGTGCCTGTAGAAGACAGCACAATTTCTGAAGAAAATCTAGAAATTATTGAAGGTAAATTTCAAGAAGCACTGGACATTTTGACCGGTGATGAAGAAGAAGTTCGAGGCCTGACAGCTAAAGCAGGCTCATTCAATATAGATTTCTCAGACCCGGTAAGCAATGGTGAGATAACACCATCCTTAAGAGTTGCATGGAAGCCTGAGTATGTAGCAACAGTAGATTTAGATTTTAATATTAAAAATGGCAGTGACACTGATAAAACAAACCAATTAACTCAAAGAGTAGAAAATTTTCCCAAAGCTGGATCGATAAAGTACACCCAAGATGTTAGAGACCAAGTGGGCGCGGACGAGCCTGTTAACGCTCAAGGGCAGCTAATTGATTTGACAATAACAACAAAAGAAATAAGAAAAAAAGCAAGGAAACAGAAAAAAGCGCTTGTAAGGCTTGTCGAGGATATAAAAGCAGGCGTGTTTGATGGAGCGGACACTGACATAATAAATCGATCTTTTAGCTATATTGAACGTATAGATTCATACAATAACGATAGGGGAAAAGTAGTTCCATTTAAAAATTTTCGATTCAACTTTCCGCTTGAGAATCAAACATGTTTAGCTGTAGGTTTAGATGAAAACGGAAACAGTCTTATAGATAATCTTTTGGCTAGAGATGGATTTGGGCCTACCGACAGTAGAAGAATAAGAGAAAAAAGATTTTTTAAAGGAGTTGAAGAGGCTAAATTTGAAAATCGTACTGGAGAAAGAGTTAGTCATTATTATACGTTTGCATACATAGATTCGCAAGAAACAGTAAATTTATTTAATTTTACAGGTGTTCAAGGCACAACCAGTACAGATGTTTTCCCTGAAGATGACAAATTACAAGCCAAGCGTAATAGACTTGCAAAAGTTCAACAAGAAAAACAAGATGTACGTAAAAACAGCAAAACAAGACTAGATGAAGTTAACACTAGAGTAAAAGAAGACGCACTTACTTCGTCGTCAGTAGCCCAAAATAAATCAAGGCAGCTGTTAAACCGAGATACAAACTTTGAAAACGCAAAATTTGAAGACTTTAAAAGTGAACAGTTAGCAGAAAACAAAGATAACGCAGGAGTATCTAGGCGCATAGAAACGCTGCTTAACAGAAGACGAGCAGACGCAATTAATATTATTGAAGCTGATATAGATTTAATTGACGAATTTTTAGATCAAGTTCCTGACGATTTGCAGATTACAGATCGCGTAGGAACTAGAGCTATAAGGTCAGCTTTAAAAGATCTTAATAGACAAAAAAAGCAAGCCGAAATTGACCTTGAATTTGTTTTAGACGATTGGCCTAATAATTTTTTGAACAGTATTGATAATGACTTTTTTACTAAATGCTTGACAAAAGCAGAATCCGCGACATACAACACAATTAGTGCGTGTGATGCAGTAATTTTTTCGCTTAAAACTAAATTGTTTAGGCGTATTACAGGACGACAAAAAGAATACGGGGACAGAAAAGTCGATGGATATAGCGAGTCTGATAATGGCGTAAAAAGCCGAATGGCATTTTTTAGGATGTTTTATAGGCAGTCCAAAACAGACAGAACTGACTGGAACGAAATACCTTACATGTTTGTTGTTAGGCATGGCAGTGAAGCTGAATTTTACACACAAATTATTTTTTACAGTCAATTGCAAACAGAATGGGAGTTTAAATTTGACCCTGTTTTTGATGTGCGAGCTGAGTATGAAACTAGACCTTTTAACAGTTATTTTTTCTTAGAAAATACTGATAAGTCTAAAACAATTCAAATTGACAACACGCTGAACTACATAAATTTTGTGGGGCGCAAAGTCAAAAGAGGCGGTGACTCTTTAAGCTATTACCCTGCCGAAAAAGAACGTGGTCCGTATCTAACTAATGAATGGGATATGTTTTCTGTCAACTCAGACACTCAAGTAGCATTTAGTTTTGAGTCTGGCCCAGAAATTGCTTTAACTGCAGTAACTGAGCAACAGCTTGATTTAGATTACGTCAGCAAGTACAAAAAAATGCAAACAATGTCTTTAGGCGTTTTTGCTGGTCGCAACATTCAAGATCTACGAAGTATAAGCACAATGGTGCAAAAAGGAAAATTATGTCGCACTGTAGAGAAGCCAAACAAGACGCCACCAACAAAAAGTAGCAGTTACGCTCCAGACATTTTTGTTGACACTTTGCTTGACGAG
>Ga0208666_1001346_pt1 | contig 10960 bp, 18 predicted proteins | sample 5B_taG_FD_184078 | JGI IMG/M metagenome (GOLD analysis project Ga0208666, IMG submission 184078) | Marine viral communities from the Subarctic Pacific Ocean - 5B_ETSP_OMZ_AT15132_CsCl metaG (SPAdes) (version 2) | ecosystem: Environmental > Aquatic > Marine > Oceanic | place: Pacific Ocean...
ACTTAGTAATAGAAGAAACAACATACGAATACGTAACACCAAGTTACCACGTTAAATCTCAAGATGAGAGTTTTAGCAATGCCCAAAAGAAAAAAGAGGCTTTGGAGTTATTAAACGAAAGAGAAAACGTAAGTTATTACGTTTGTGCGTTACCAGTTAAAATGCAGAAAACAGCATAGTGCGACAGAATGCGCAATGGCTTTTTAAAAGCCATTGCGTTAAGATACGTCATTAAACAAAAGGAGTAAAAAATGACACAAAAAATAGCCGACACAAAAATGCCAACAGGTTTAACGTTCCAACAAGAATTATTATTACAAGCGTTAGAGCGTCAAGCAAAATTTGGTATGTTAATGACAAACCCTAGAGTGACAGGTTTTTCATCATTCGCTAAAGCTGTGCTAAATTTTATTGATGATAAAAAAGCACCTAAGACTTGTAAAAATTTATACAACTATTTAAAAACAAATGGTTGGTATGATATTGAAAAAAATGGCAAAGTAGTCATGACAAGTTTAGATAATAATAAAGTAAGATTAATTTAACTGCGTCACTATGTGCAATGGTGCTAACTGCACCATTGTGCTATTATACGATTATTAACTTATAGGAGAAAATATGAAAGTAGCACAAATAAAAAACTTTAAAATGAATGACGAAGTTTATAAATTAAGAACAAAAGTAATTAATTTAATTCGTGAAGTAAAAAAAGAGTATTTATCTTTTCCAAGAATTGAAGTGAGAATTGGAGAGGCTAGAGATCATAATGTTTTAGGTGTAGCTAAATTAAGTAAAAAACAAATTTGGATTACAAAAAGAGCGGTTGACATGAGCCAAGACGCATTAAGAAATATTGTGTATCATGAAATTGTACATGCTGTAACAGGGTTTGGACATGATGATAAATGCCCATTAATGAAACCAACATTAGATGGGTATTTATTAAATAAAAATGAATGCATGAAGTATTTAAAAAAGTATATTAGAGAAAAAACAAGTGCGTCAATATTGACAATGGTAGCCTAGCTACCATTGTGCTAAGATACGTTATTAACAAATAAAGGAGAAATAAAATGGGACAATTAAAACAACAAACAATGATTGATGCAACAGAAGAAAGAAAAAATAGATTTACAGGAGAATCTGTTTTACTTACACCACATGAAGCAAAAATTCATGATGATATATTTATCAATGAATTAGACGCAACATTGGAAGACAAGGAAGTTGGCATTGTTGGACACTCTAAAAAATGGCCTTTAGTTAGAGAGGGTTTAGATTATTTTAGAGAACACAACGCAGAAGCGTATATGGTATTACTAGATTAACAACCTCCTAGTGTTAATAAGCCACGCGACAAAATGTCGCGTGGTGCAACAAAATATCACATGCGACAAAATGTCGCAGGGTGCGACAAAATGTCGCAGGCAATAAAATTTTCCGGCGCCTTCGGCGCCGGAACCATGACGTCGGCCTCCGGCCGCCGGGCGATCTCGCTCGCTGTTGCTCGCTCGAACTTGATAGAGGTACCAACCCATTCTTAAAATTTGAACTTTCTTGTTAATTCTATTCGCTTGTAAATTACAGGAGTCTCTATATACTTAGTAATATATAAGGTTTTATATATAAGTAACCCTAAAATACTTTTGGTTATTTGAAAACATATCTGAAAAAATTTTGCAAAATTTTTTTTCGAATGCATTTATGGATAAAGAAAAATTAAAAAATTTAGATAAGCTTCCACCTGATATTAAAAGGCAATTCGCTCTTTACATGAATAAATGGAAAGAGAAGAAAAAAGAAACAGATATTAAAAATGACTTCATGGCTTTCGTTAAACACGTATGGCCAGATTTTATAGAAGGTAGACATCACAAAGATGTTGCTCAAAAATTTAATGACATTGCAAATGGTAAAACAAAACGTGTTATTATTAATATGGCACCTAGACATACTAAATCTGAATTTGCATCTTATTTATTGCCCGCCTGGATGGTAGGTAGAAATCCTAAATTAAAAATTATTCAATCAACTAACACAACTGAATTATCTGTAAGGTTTGGACGTAAAGCAAAACAACTTATGGATACTCCAGAATATAAAGAAGTTTTTAAAACAAGACTCAAAGAAGATTCTCAAGCTGCTGGTAAATGGGAAACTCAACAAGGTGGTGAATATTATGCTGCTGGTGTTGGATCTGCAATCACAGGTCGTGGTGCTGATCTTTTAATTATTGATGATCCACATACTGAACAAGATGCAATGAATGCACAAGCTCTTGATAGAACTTATGAGTGGTATACTTCTGGTCCACGTCAACGTCTTCAACCTGGTGGAACAATTATAATTGTAATGACAAGATGGAATGAAAAAGATCTTGCAGGTAGATTAATTAGAGCACAAAAAGAACCCAAAGCTGATCAATGGGAAGTTATAGAATTCCCTGCAATCCTACCATCAGGTAAACCCCTGTGGCCGGAATATTGGAACATAAAAGATTTAGAAGGAGTTAAAGCATCTATTCCATTATCAAAATGGAATGCACAGTACATGCAAAATCCAACCGGAGAAGAAGGTGCATTGATTAAAAGAGAATGGTGGCAAAATTGGGAAGATGATATTCCACCATTAGAACATGTCATACAATCTTATGACACAGCATTTATGAAAAAAGAAACAGCTGACTATTCTGCTATTACCACCTGGGGTGTATTTCATCCTAATGAAGATAGTGGTCCTTGTTTAATGTTAGTTGATTCTGTTAAAGGTAGATATGAGTTTCCAGAATTAAGACGTATTGCATTAGATCAATACGGATACTGGCAACCAGAGACAGTAATTATAGAAGGCAAAGCATCCGGGCTCCCTCTAACTTATGAATTAAGAAAAGCAGGTATACCTGTAATTAATTTTACACCATCACGTGGTAATGATAAACATACGAGGGTTAATTCTGTATCTCCATTGTTTGAGTCTGGTAAAATATATGCACCTGCTGAAATGGAATTTGCACAAGAAGTAATTGAAGAATGTGCTGCATTTCCTTATGGAGATCATGATGATTTAGTCGATTCTATGACTCAAGCTGTTATGAGATTTAGACAAGGTGGATTAATTCAACACCCTGAAGATTATGAAGATGAACCTTTACAACAGGCTCCAAAAGTGTATTATTAGGAATTATGGCAATAGACGAAAACGATCCAAGATTAAAAGACATGCTCAGAGCTATTGAGCTAGGTGATCTACCTGAAGATTTACCACCTGACCCTGAGGAATATGATGACATGGGTGGTATTAACTCATTAAAAAGAAAAGCACCATCAATTAAAATGGCATCAGAGACTGGTGCAGAAGAATTTGAATTAGAACTAGGTACAGTTATAGCTGAATATAATGATTTAAAATCAAAAGGTGATCCTGCAGTTAGGGGTATTTCTTTAGATGAATATATAAATGATTATCTTTCTAAAAAGAAAATGATGAAAATGATGGAAGAAAATAGAGCTATGGCTATGGGCGGTGGTATGATGAGAATGGGTTATGCTGGTGGAACAGGTGATGAAAAAATTGTTGAACCATCAAAATCAATGCAAGTAGATACAACTACAGGTGAAGATGCAAATATTTTTCCAATTAGCGAAACAAAAGATGGACCACTAAGAAAAATAGATTTAGATGTTGAAATGATTAAAAAATTAATTGAGAAAAGAAAAAAAGAAAAGAAAAAATTAGCTATGGGCGGTATCGCAGGAGTCCTGTAGTGGCCGACATTCCAAAGAAAAAACCTAAAAATTATACAAAAATGTTAGACATGCTTAACTCAGAAGCAGCTGTTAACACTTTGTCTCCAAAAACTTTTGTTGATATGGTTGGTATATTTTCACAAAAAGCATATGAGAATGGAGAGCTAAGTGTAGATGAATATTTAGATATTGTTAAACCATTATTTGGTGAGACAGGAGAAAAGGTAACTAATAAAATAAAAGAGTATGAAGATGAACTTGAAAAATATGCAACTGGTGGCAGAGTTAATTTTTTAGAAGGTGGTGATACTGAATACAATGCGATGGTTACAGCTAAGTATATTGAACTAGGTGGTAAAGAAGGAACTGGCATGGATATAGATTCTTTTGCAAAAGAATATTTTCCTAAGTTTGCTGATGGTGGCCGAGCAAAATTTGGTATAGGCTCCCTGGATCCTGATGCAAGATTAAATTATGGCAGTGGATCTCCATTCAATGATTACAAAAATTATGTTTTAAAATCAGAATTAAGTGAAAGAGTAAAAGAACTTATGGACGATGGCTATGAATTTGGTGAAGCCGTAAAAGAAGCAATGAAGGAAACAAGAGAAGATCAAGGCGATGGCACAATGCCTAAATCTGAAAAATGGATGAGAGATTATTTCTTCAGTGGTAAAGGTGGTTATGATGATAGAATGTCATATAAAGAATTTGCTTTAGGACCAGGACAAGAATTATTTAAAAGATTTGGTAATGACTAAAAGGCTTACCAGAACAATTCCTCCGGAATCAGGGCCCATGCCTCAGGGGTTGAATATTAACTATAATGGTGTTAAACAAATAAAACTTACGGAGAAAAAATATAATGGCAGATATAGACAAATCACTTCCAAACGAAGTCAGAAAAACAGTTAATGTTCCTGGTGAAGAAGATATTCAAGAAGAGTTAATTGAAGAAGTTCAAGCAGTTCAAGAATCACCTGACGATGTTGAAGTTTTAGAAAATGAAGATGGATCAGTAGATATAAATCTTGATCCTGCTGCAGCATCACCTGAAGGTGGAGATGAACACTACGCAAACTTATCAGAATTTTTACCTGACGATGTACTTGGAAGATTAGCATCAGATTTATCTAGTAAGTATCAAGACTATACTTCTTCAAGAAAAGATTGGGCACAAACTTATACACAAGGTTTAGACCTTTTAGGTTTTAAATATAATAATAGAACAGAACCTTTTTCAGGAGCTAGTGGTGCAACACACCCAGTTCTTGCAGAAGCAGTAACACAGTTTCAAGCATTAGCTTATAAAGAATTACTTCCGGCAGATGGACCCGTTAGAACACAAACGATGGGTGTACCAACTCCAGAAAAAACTCAACAAGCAACTAGAGTAAAAGATTTCATGAACTATGAGTTGATGGAAAAAATGAAAGAGTACGAACCAGATTTTGATCAGTTATTATTTAACTTACCATTAGCAGGTTCTGCTTTTAAAAAAGTCTACTATGACGATATGGAACAAAGAGCAGTTTCTAAATTTGTTCCTGCAGATGATTTAATTGTTCCGTACACAGCTACCTCATTAGATGATGCGGAAGCAATTATTCATCGTGTAAAAATTTCTGAAAACGATTTAAGAAAACAACAAGTCGCTGGTTTTTATAAAGATATAGATATTGGAAAACCTGGAGATCAAGAAACAGAAGTTGAAAAAAAAGAAAGAGAACTTGAAGGAGTAACAAGAACTACAAACGAAGATGTTTATACATTATTAGAATGTCATATTGATTTAGACTTAGAAGGATTTGAAGATGTAAATCAAGAGACTGGTGAGCCATCAGGAATTAAAGTCCCATACATTGTAACACTTGAAGAAAATTCACGTGAAGTTTTATCTATTAGAAGAAACTATGAAATAGGTGATGCATTAAAAAATAAAATTAATTATTTTGTACACTTTAAATTTTTACCAGGTTTAGGTTTTTATGGTTTTGGTTTAATTCACATGATTGGTGGATTATCAAGAACTGCAACTTCTGCATTAAGACAATTACTAGATGCAGGAACTTTATCTAATTTACCTGCAGGATTTAAAATGCGTGGTATTAGAATTAGAGATGATGCACAATCAATTCAACCAGGTGAGTTTAGAGATGTAGATGCACCAGGTGGAAATTTGAGAGATTCATTTATGATGTTACCATTTAAGGAACCATCAGCTACATTATTAAACTTAATGGGTATTGTAGTTAATGCTGGTCAAAGGTTTGCATCGATTGCAGATTTACAAGTTGGTGATGGCAATCAACAAGCAGCAGTTGGAACTACAGTAGCTCTTCTTGAAAGAGGAAGTAGAACTATGTCTGCAATTCACAAAAGAATTTACTCTGCTCTTAAACAAGAATTTAAATTACTAGCAAGAGTATTCAAGTTATATCTACCACCGGAATATCCGTACGATGTAGTTGGGGGTCAAAGAGTTGTTAAACAAACTGACTTTGATGATAGAGTAGATATATTGCCAGTTGCCGATCCCAACATCTTTTCACAGACTCAGCGTATTTCACTAGCGCAAACTGAGTTGCAACTGGCATCATCTAATCCACAAATGCATAATTTATATGCAGCTTATAGAAATATGTATGAAGCTTTAGGTGTAAAAAATATTGATCAAGTTTTAATTAAACCAATGCAACCTATGCCAAAAGATCCGGCGTTAGAACACATTGATGCGTTAGCTGGTAAACCTTTTCAAGCTTTTCCAGGTCAGGATCATAGAGCTCACATTACAGCTCATTTAAATTTCATGGCAACTAACATTGCTAGAAACAATCCGATGATTATGGCAAGCCTTGAGAAAAATATTTTTGAACATATTAGTTTAATGTCTCAAGAACAAATTGAATTAGAGTTTAGAGATGAATTAATTCAGTTACAACAGATGCAACAAATGGCACAACAGAATCCTGCATTACAACAACAGGTTCAAATGCTTACTCAAAAGATTGAAGGAAGAAAAGCAGTGTTAATTGCAGAGATGATGGAAGAATTTATGAAGGAAGAAAAAGAAATTACTTCACAATTTGACAATGATCCTATTGCAAAACTAAGATCAAGAGAATTAGACCTTAGAGCAATGGAAAATCAACGTAGAAAAGAGCAAGATCAAGAGAGAATTAACCTTGATAAGATGAAAGCAATGATGAATCAGTCAAATCAAGAAGAAAAACTTGAACAAAACGAAGATTTAGCAAATTTAAGAGCTGATACATCAATTCAAAAAACTGTTTTGAGTAAAACTTTACCCAATGCAAAAGATATGATGCCAAATGTCGAAATTATTCGTAGTGGAAACGAATAAGAATGACAAAATACTAAAAAAAGGTTACTATAAACCAACTAAGGAGAAAAATTATGGAAAAATTAGATAAAATTGTTGAGATCAAGTCAGAAGACAAGATGAATCTTGAAATTGACCCAAGATCTAAGACAACAGCTGATGGTGCTTTCAACTACATCGCAAAAGGTGAAGAAGTTGAAGTAAGAGGCACTAAAAGAATGCTGAAAGAGAAGTCTAAAAAAGCTAGATGGATCTAACATGTGGTTTCAGGCAATTAAATTAGCCGTTTCTGCTGGAAGTAAGATATACGCTAACAAACAAAAAGCAAAAGTAGCAATGTCAGACGCACAATTGCTACATGCTGAGCGTCAAGCTCGAGGTGAGGAAGCTTACCAAGGTAAATTACTAGAAGCAAGACAAACAGATTACAAGGACGAGGCGGTTCTCGTAATTCTCACGTTGCCCATCTTGGTGCTCGCATATGGAGTCTTTTCAGACGACGTGCAGGCTATGGACAAGATAAAAGTTTTCTTTGAGCATTTCCAATCGCTTCCGAGCTGGTTCACAAATTTATGGATCCTTGTCGTGGCGAGCATTTATGGTATAAAGGGTACACAAATATTTAAGGGAGGAAAAAAATAATGAGAAGATACTACAGTAAAGGTGCTAATGGTTTAACTAAAGCACAAAAAACTTTACCACCAGAATTAAAAAAGAAAATTTTAATGTCTAAAGGTAAAAAGAAAAAATCTAAATCAATGATGAAGAAAGCAATGGGTATTGCGTAATGGCTAAACTTTGTGCAAAAGGAAAAGCAGCAGCAAAAAGAAAGTTTAAGGTATATCCTTCAGCTTATGCGAACATGTATGCTTCAGGAGTTTGCTCTGGTAAAATTACACCAGGTGGTAAAAAAGGAAGTAGAAAAAAAGCTGGTAGTGGTGGTCACATGGTTGCTGGTTTAGCAAGAAGAAAAAGAGCGGCGTGTGCGTAGTTATTATTCAGAAGGTGGTTTAAGAAAATGGGTATCAGAGAAATGGGTAGACATTGGAGCACCGAAGAAGAACGGCAAGTATCAACCATGCGGAAGAAGCAAAGGGAGCAAGAGAAAATATCCGAAGTGCGTTCCACTTGCAAAAGCCACACGGATGACAAAGTCGCAAAAGGCGAGTGCTGTCAAACGAAAAAGAGCTGCAGGTAATCCTGGAGGAAAACCAACTAACGTAAAAACATTTGCATAATGAATTTAGAAAAAGATTTACAAAAATTAAGAAAAGAAAAAGCATTAAAAGAATCTGCTATTGCACAACTTAGAAAAAGAAGTAAAGACTCTTTAGCTAGACCAAGAGCAGAAAAAAATATTTTATCAACTAGTCCAGAGATGCAAAAAATCTAATGAGAAAAAAAGAAAACCCTATTAGAAAAACTACTACAGGTAAAGGTGCAAACTATAGACCAACTAAATCTGGTGCCGGTATGACTGCTAAAGGTGTAAGAGCTTATAGAGCAGCGAATCCTGGATCAAAATTAAAAACAGCCGTGACTGGTAAAGTCAAGAAAGGTTCAGCAGCTGCTAAACGTAGAAAGTCATATTGTGCAAGATCACTTGGACAACTTAAACGATCTTCTGCTAAAACTAGAAACGATCCTAACTCACGTATCCGTCAAGCTAGAAGGAGGTGGAAATGTTAAAGAAGAAAAAAGAGTTAACTAAAAGACAAAAAGAAACTCTAAAAAAACACAGCAAACATCATTCTTCAAAGCATATGACAAGTATGAAAAACGACATGAAAAAAGGAATGTCATTTTCAAAAAGTCACAAAAAAGCTATGAAGAAAGTTGGTGTCTAAATGCTAGACATATTAGTATATAGATTTCTTGGTTTTTTAGATCACGCTATTGCATTTGTTGAGACCTATGTTATTAAAATGACTGAATGGTGTTGGCATTCAAGAGTTAATTTATTAAATAAAAGGAGAAAGAAACATGCAAAACGAAGAACTAATAATATTAAATAAACTACAAAAATTCTTAAAAGAGTCTTACGTAAGTATCGGTGATAACATGATCGGTGGTGGTATTGACAATATGGAAAAATACAAGTATATGATGGGACAGGCACATGCCTATTTAAGAATATCACAGGAAATATCAGCCCTGCTAAACCCTAAGAAGGAGAAAAAAAATGATACTGAAAGACCAGAAAACGTCGTCGACTTCGGAAACACCAAAAGTTAAATCTGCATTATTAGATAAATACGAAGAAGATCATAAAAAAGAAGTAGACGGTTATGAACGTCTAAAGACAAAAGAATCTTCAAAATTACCTAAACCAACCGGCTGGAGACTTTTAGTTTTACCTTTTAAGATGCCAGAGAAAACTAAAGGTGGATTGTATCTTGGACAAGATACTTTAGAAAGACAACAAGTAGGTTCTACTTGTGGACTCGTTCTTGAAATGGGACCACATTGTTATGACAAAGAAAAATTTCCTGAAGGAGCTTGGTGTAAAAAAGGTGACTGGATAATTTTTGCAAGATACGCTGGATCAAGAATACAGATAGATGGTGGGGAAGTAAGATTGCTAAACGATGATGAAGTTTTAGCAACCATCGATAAACCCGAAGATATACTTCATCAATATTAATCATAGTAACACTAGGAGGAAACTATGCCAGACTTAGATAATAATAAAGTCGATATCGATACATCAGGGCCAGCAATGGACGTCGATATAGCTGAAGAAAAAGACTCAGCTGAAATTGAACAACCTGAAGTAAGAGAAGAACCAACAGTAAGACCTGTTGCAGATGAAACAGTACCTGAAGATAAAACTCATGAAAATGAACGTGAGATTAAATTAGAAGAAAATGTTTCTGAAGAAAAAACAAAAGAACCAAAAAAAGATGAACTTCAAGATTATTCAGATAGTGTTCAAAAAAGAATAGCTAAACTGACTAAAAAATGGAGAGAAGCAGAACGTCAGAAAGATGAAGCTTTAACTTATGCTAAATCAGTTTTAACTGAGAAACAAAAAGCAGAGCAAAAACTTTCTAAGATGGAACCAAGTTTATTAAAAACTACAGAAGATAGTATTAAATCTGGTTTAGAATCTGCAAAAGCAAAACTAGCTGCAGCAAGAGAAGCTGGAGATATTAATGCTGAAGTAGAAGCTCAATCTTTAATTTCTGAATATGCATACAAACAAGCTAGATTTGTTGAAGCAAAAGCTGAACAAGAGCTATATGCAAAAAGAAGAGAAACAGAAGTTCAACAACCTCAAGTTAATTTACAACAAAGACAAGAAGTAGCTACTGGTACACCTGATCCAAAAGCTGAAGCATGGGCTCAAAAAAACTCATGGTTTGGTCAAGATTCAGCTATGACTTATACTGCTTTTGATCTTCATAAGAAATTAACTGAACAAGAAGGTTTTGATCCAAGTAGTGAAGAGTATTATTCTGAAATAGACAGAAGAATAAGACTTGAATTTCCACAGAAATTCGCTACAATAGAACCTACGGAAACGGCTAAACCGGTACAGACAGTTGCATCTGCAAAAAGAAGTACTAAATCTGGTCGCAAAACTGTGAGGCTCACACCATCACAGGTAGCAATTGCTAAAAAATTAGGTGTGCCACTAGAAGAGTATGCGAAACAATTAAATATCACGAAGGAGGTATAAGCATATGGAAAATAATAACGATAAAAGAACCTCGCGTGCGAGTCAGACTAGAGAAAAAACTTCTCATAAAAAAGTTTGGACTCCACCATCAAGTTTAGATGCACCCCCTGCGCCAACAGGATTTATACATAGATGGATTAGAGTTGAATCTTTAGGATTCCAAGACACTAAGAATGTTTCTGGAAGAAT
>Ga0208666_1001348_pt1 | contig 10954 bp, 8 predicted proteins | sample 5B_taG_FD_184078 | JGI IMG/M metagenome (GOLD analysis project Ga0208666, IMG submission 184078) | Marine viral communities from the Subarctic Pacific Ocean - 5B_ETSP_OMZ_AT15132_CsCl metaG (SPAdes) (version 2) | ecosystem: Environmental > Aquatic > Marine > Oceanic | place: Pacific Ocean...
TTGAAGCATGGAAAAAAGGTATTAAAACTTTATATTATACTAGGACAGAATCTGTCTTACGTGGAGATATTGCACAGCAAGCGATGAACGAAGATTGTCTTGCGTGTGATGGTTAGTTTGTTAGTTAGTTAGAGAAAGGGGCGCAAGCCCCTTTTTTATTTTTTCCAGTTTCCTTTTCTAGCAAAATTAATCATTCTTTCGTTTGCTCTTTTACCATGAAACTTATATACTTCTTTTCTTTGTTTTGCTTGATCATAACTTTGATTAGACCAATTACCATCTTTATCTCTATATATAGATGGATATGCCTCATCAACATTATTATCTGCCATTAAGTGACTAGAAGGCTCGTGGTCATCAAACTGAGGTTTATCATGAAACTTATAATTACCAGGATCACCTGTTACATAAGTGGTATGTCCTCCTCTAGAATTTCTAGCGTGCGCTTTTTTAAATAGTTTAGGAAATATCATTACTCACCGCATTTTTTACTTGGGTCATCTACTCTTCTCCAGTCTTCTTTTTCAAACCAGTCACGTAATGTAGCTCCTTTTTTACGAGCACCACTTACGTTTGTTTTAGAAGATCTTTTATATTTACCACTAGCTCCAGCAGACTTTTTAGCGTTAACTAATTGTTTTCTTTTTTCTGACGACATGCTTCTTATCTTAGCGGCGGGTAAACAAGTTTTAGTTGTACCGCCACCTTTTTGTTTTTTAACAGGTGAACTGCTTTTAGGTACACAATTAGGTACTCTTCTTCCGCCTTTCATCTTTGTACCTCTTTGTACATGTGAATCCCAGCAAGCTTTTAGTGGGGACGTTCTTAATTTAAAACTCATTAGTAATTGTGTTTAGCTCTTTTTTTACTTTCTCTTTTTTCTACTCTAGCAACTCTATTTTCTAGTCTTGCAGCTTTTTTGTATTTACCTTTTGAGGCTGCATTATCAGCTTTGCTTTGTAGCTTTTCAGCCTTCTCGTAAAGCTTATCAGTGAATTTAGGTTTAGCTTGTTTAGCAGGAGATTTTTTACCCATTTTACCTGGGCCACCAGCTTTAGTACATCTTACTCCCCAACCTGAAGCATAAGCGCTTGGCCATACGTCAAACTTTTTCTTAGCTGCTGTTTTACAAGCTGGACTAATTTTTTTTATTGGTGACCCTAGTTTTTGTGGACCACATCCTTTTCTGTATAATGGTGTTTTCATATTATATGCTTTGAATCTATTAATGTATAAGTAAAGCTGTTACCCCACTTTTCTCTTGCTATTTGGCATATATCTAAAAACTCATGCCAATCGTCGTTGCTAGCTATTACTTGGCAGCCAGCAGACCACTTATCTATTCTTGAAGATGTTTTACCCGATCTACCCGTTGCTCTATGTATGTTAATACCAAATAATCCTGTTTGAGTATTATTTTCGTTTAAATCATACTTACTATCTCTGTTATTGTCTCTATAAACAGTTACAGGATTTTGTTGTCCTAAAGCTAAGTATTTACCTTGATGCAACCTTAGCTTGTGAGAGCTTTTGTATTGACCTGGTTTTAATACAGCAACACCTTCTTTTCTCATTATATTTTCAACCCAATGAGTACCAGGATCTGTCGTGCACTTGTAGCAGTGAAACTGCCATTCATCTCCTATTTTGTATGATATTGTCATACAGTCATCAAACTTGTTTGTTACTTCAATACCAGTATCTGAGTTTCTAACACCAACTATGTTTACGTTATATTCTCCTGATTCAAACCAATTGTAACCTAAGTCTATAACAGCTTTTTTTATTTGATCACGTGTATAGCATTTTTCCATTTTATTTCTTTTTTCTACCTTTTCTGGCTTTACCTTTTACAGCGTCATCTATGTCGCCTATTTGGTTGCCAACCTCTTTTATAGCGTCAGCCACGTCTGCCAACTCTTGAGCTGTTAATTTATATCTCTTTTTAATTTCTTGTACTGTAGCGATAGCTTTTTCATCTATAGTAGTTTTACTCCATAGAGCTTTCCACATGTCTTTCCAATACTGTTTGGTTAATTTCCACATAATTTAAAATTTACTTGCGTTATTTATTTCATCTATTGATTCTTGTATTTCATTTAAGTCAGCAGGTAATACAAGATCTAAACCTGCTTTAAAAACTTTTTCTTTAATACCGTTTTTAAATATTATAAGTGTAGGCGCCATGCGAACTCTATATTTTTTCTTTGCGTTAGGAGCTTTAGATATATCAACTCTATAGTATATTACATCTTTTAATTGCTCCCACTCGGCAAAACAATTTGCTTCATTAAACTTAGCCCAAAATTCAATAACAACAGGCTTTTCGCTTTCATCTCCAAAAGCAGAAGCGCCGCTTATAGCTTTTTCAAAACCATAATCAGTTACCCAGTATTTTTCAGGGACATTAGTTTGAGTAAAAGATAAAAATGGTATTAGAAGTAAAATTAAGTATTTCATTATCTATTTTTTTGTATTTCGTAAAGTCTTTGATCTATCTTGTCTATAGTTTCTTTTATTTCTTCTACATCATCTTGAGTGTCCATAATTGTTTGACGTATTAACTCGTCTTTTAAATCATACTCTACTCTATCAATAACAGGCTTAGGCATTTCCATAGCAAGAGCTATATCGGCTTGCATTATGAAATACATACTAGCCAAAGAAACTACTCCACCTATTATTAATCCTATTGTTTTTAAATCTAGAGTTACTTTTGTACTCTCTCCTATTTCTGGTGCTGCCATAATTATCTAAATGTAAAGTTTATACCAAATGTTGTTATAAAAAACTCTGAGTCCCACATCTTAGTATATTCGCCTTCAGCGAAAACACCTATTGACTTGCTAAGCTTCCAGCCGATATTAGCACCGGTTTGATAATCCCACCATTGCTCACCTTCAGCAGCGTCAGCTAAGCCATATTGGTCCCAGCTATTTCTATATAAATATGATAAAGGTATTCTACCTTGATCGTCTTCATCACCCATAACGTATTTGTGATAAGGTAAAAACGCAGATCCATATATGTGAGCCCAGAACTTAGACTTGTAATGATACCAGTCAAAGCCTACAACTGGACTTACTAAACCAAATGTCCCTGTATTACCTAATACATCGTTGTTGTATCGAGATATTAATCTTTTATAGGGACCGTCTCTAAACTGAGGATCAGATGAGGCTACTATTTGTCCTTCTGGATTCCACCAAAAATAACCACCAACATTTTCTTCTTCACCAGTTATAGGGTTATATATTTCAGTAGTATAATAAGCGTCTTGATAACCGTACTCATAAGCTAACTCGTACCAGTAGTTTTCTTGGTTACCATTAGCATCTAAAGCACTAACCCAAATCTCGTAAGGATTAACACCGTAAACTCTTTCATGTGTTCTAAAAGCTGCGCCGGCTGATATACTTAGTTTTTTACCAATAGGTAATCTAGCCCTAACATCAACAGCATTGTAGTTAAAATCAAAAGCACCTTGGTATCTTGATTCTAATTTTACAATATGATACTTACCTGTATGTCTTAAAAAGTACCTTTGATTATTCCACTCTTCACCTCTACGTCTTTCTTTTTCAAAATGGAATAAATATTCCCAACCTTTTACAGCTGAGGTTGGTGCTATTAAAGCATTTTGTCTTTCTACATTTTGATCACCAGTCCAAAAATTACCTGGTTTTCTTTCGTAATCAAACCTACCTAATTTACGTATACCAAAACCTACTCTGTAATCTGAAGGAAAATACTCTGTAACATCAACAACTTCTGGCACATCATACAAGCCAGCGCCATCAGGTTGTCTTATTAAGTATTTTTTATCAGATGACTCATACGCGGCTCTGTAATCTCCAGCCCCGTACACGGTAGCATACTTAAAAAAATCTTTATAAAAATTTTTAAAAAATTGTTTTTTAGGTTTATCTTTTTTAACTTTTTCTACTTGTTTCTTACCGAAATCAACTAAAGGCTTTTCTTGAGCGCTTATTGTAAAAGTTAGCAGTGTTAAAATAATAATTAAGATGTTTTTCATTGTTGTAGTAGTTTTATTAAGTCAGCGGTTTGTATTGAGTCTTTTATTCTTTTATTTCTTTTTCTTGTTTCAGCTCCTTTCTTAGCGGCTTCAGATCTTTTCCTAGCTTTTTCAGCGTCTTCAGCAGCTCTTTCTGCAGGCGACAAGTTATTATACCTTATTAACTCTTTAAGTTTATTTTCTTCTCTAGTTTTCTTGGCTTTTATTATACCTTCTTCTTTTCTTTTTTCTTTAGCTTCTGCTTTTATTTCATCAAACTCTTCGTTTTCAACACCTACACCCCAAGTTCTCCAACCTAAAGCCAAAGCTAACCTCTGCATAGCTGTATTTCTACTATCTAATGCTTCAGCAATACCCTTAGCTTCTATTAAAGCTCTATCAAGTGGTAGGTTTAAAATAGCAGAAGACAAAGACCCTATTATTTCATATCTAGGTGATGGGTTGTATTTACCATTTATAGTTACATCCCATGGGTGTTTATTAATAACATCCTTGTCAAATTTCTTAGTTTGTATTGCACTATATATCTTTCTGAATTTAGATCCAATAGGTGGTGATATGTTTGCGGCCTCTATTAAGGTATAAGCGTGATCAGCGTTATAACCTTTTTTCTCTTGCTGTAAATACTTTAAATAAGTATTTTTTATAGTTGTAGCAACGGCTCCATATATACCACTACCTCTAACTATAGAGTCTATCATACCATTTAATATTCTAGCTTGTTTTTGAGATTGATTTAGCTCTAACTTCTCATCTTCAACTTCGTCGTCATCAAACCCAGGTATTAAAGCAAATAAAGCGTTTTGTAGTGCGTTAAATATTAAGTTTTGCACAGCTCCGTAATATATTATTTTACTAAAATTTGTTTTAAAATCACCTCTACCATTTATAATATCTTGACTAGCTTTTTTCATTAATCTAGTGTACTGCATAGGTGTATTTTGAAATGCTAATATTAATCTACCAGCAGTACTTCTCTGTTGTTGAGAAACTAAAGCTGGATCACCAGATTGCTGTGCTTCATCTGAAACTTTACTAAAGTCTTGAAAAGCAGCGGCTTCAGCTTCTGCCTTAGACATTCCTTTTTTTATATAAGTGTTTACTCTGTTTCTGTAAAACGAAGCACCACCAGCAGCAATAGCAAAACTATCTGCTATTTGTGTAGGTGTAAAACCTATTTTAAGTAAATAAGATATAACAGCGTTTGCTTTATCTTGTGTGTTCTTAGCTGCGTTAGCTATTTCAGCCTCTTGAACATCTGATTTCAATCCGCTACGTCTTTGTTTTAATTTATCAGAATTAAAGATCATTGCAAAATCTTTCCAATACTGAGGTTGATTAGCAAATGCTAAACCAGCTTTTAGTATATTGTTGTCACCCCAGTTTATAAAGTTTGTAGAAGATATTGTTTGTAGTAATGCAGATCTTCTGTTGAAGAACATTATAGTACCTACAGAGTTATTTATCCAGTTTAACCAAGCGTTGTTTATGCTGTTGCCTCCTCTTGTTCTATTGCTACCAGTTTTCATAGCATATATAGAATCTTCTATAGCGCTTCTAGTTGATTTACCATACAAAGCCTCTATTTTAAATAGATTTTCTTTGCTAAATATAATATCAACATTTTCTATAAACTCTGATAAATATTCTTTTCTATTTACTTTATCTGTTAAGTTTTGTAAATCACTTAAAGTTGTTTGAGTGTCCCAGTATTGACCAGGCTCTGGCCATGTCTCTGCTTTTGAAACAGATAGTAATCCATCAGCGTAACCAGACAAATCAGAATCATTTTTAACTAAGCCATGTAATTTTTTCTGATCTCTTTTAGATATACCAGGTATTTCAATACCAGCTTCAGTCCATAAATAAACTCTTATAGCTGCGTCAAAAGTAAAATCACCGTCTGGTATTAATTTACCTAGTTTTTTAACAACTGGCTTATACATTTTTAATAAAGCTTTAGTATCTCTTTTAATTGTTTGTCTAGCTGACTCAATTGCCGCTACACCTTTAAAATATGGCGTCATTAAAGAATCTTCAAAAAACTTTTGATCTGCTTCACCTTGTTTGCCTTTACCAGCAAAAACATATTGAGTTAAACCTCTAAAGTCTTCGGCTGAAGGCGGTATAAAGAATTTAAATCTACCAACTGTTTTACCTCTTCTTCTTGCAACCACTTCTGAAAACCTTTTGTTAGCATCTACACCTTTTTGACGTTCTATCATTTTATTGAAGTCGTCGCTTAGACTTTGACTAAAAGCAACTTTAGCTTGCTGAACTTTACCTTTAACATCAAAACTATCGTATATTTCTTTTACAGCTTTAACGTTTTTAATAGCATCATCTGCAAAATAAAAATCATTATAACCATCAGCTATTTTAGTTATCATCCAGTCAGCTTTTGCTTTAGCTGTACCATCTTCTAAGCCTACAATATTATCTAAACGTATATCTAAACCTATACCTTTTAAAAAAGTGTGTATAGCAGGTGCGGCGTTCTGTGGCCTAGCGGTAAGTATAAATACATTTTCATTACCAAATTTCTTATTACGCTTAACAGCCTTGTCAAACATAGGGCCTCTTTTGCCTTTCATAACCTTGCTGAACTCACTAAAATCAAACTTAGCGCCTATAGCTTCTAAGTCAGCAGATTGCAGCGCGAACTGCGTAGCATCTATTTTACCTTTAGTGCCGTCTGGTAACGTGTAAAGCACGTTAGATTTAGTTTGAGCAAGTGTATCATCAAAGTCCCAGACACTTATACCTTTGTTTGATTTAGAAAAAGCAACAGTACTAGCTAATGATATAGCTTTTGTCTCTGCTCTTAGTTGTTGTAGTTTTTTAAACAACTCAGGCTTGTTAACAGCTTTTCCAGCAGTTTCCCAAGCTTCACCTATAAGTTCTCCGTTAGCATCCGGATTAATACTTTTTATTGCAACAAAGTTTGGATTACCCCATGTCATTATATTATAATATCTTTTCCAAACAGGATCTCCAATTTTGTAACCAAAATTCATCTTAGACTGTAAACCTACACTGGTTAAAAAGTCGTCCATGTTTTTTGGTATAATAGCTACTTTATATTCTTCAAATAGTTTATCTGCTAAATTATCAGCATCAGACCTACTGTTTTTGTAATAGTCTACAAGGTTCATCAACACATAGTTAGTAGGCATCATGTGTTCGTATCTAGCGTCTGCCGCTTTTAATCCCTCTACAACGTATTCTAAGTTTGCAGCTCTCTTTAAAGGAGCATCCATCTGAGAGTCTAGCTGCTTCATTAGCATAGCTAAATCCATATTATCATAGTTTCCGTCAACAACCATTTTAATCATGTCTTTGACGTATCTTCTTGCGTTTTCAGATTGTTTTTTTCTACCTTTAAAATCTCTATCTTTTAAACCTGCTTGACTTGTTTCAGGTATTAAACTAACATCACTTGGGTTTATAGCTTTGCCGTTTATTTTTAACCAAGACTCACCTGTCCATTCTTTGTTTTTACTAAATTTCTTTTTTGAATTAACTATATCTATTTCAACCCCAGGCAAAGTGTTTAATGCTTTGTATAAATCAGCTATGTCTGTGTAAACTTGATAACCTTGTCTAGCTTTTCCTGAAGCATAATCAACACCTTTTTTATTAAATTTAGTTCCTACTGGTCTTTCAACAACTTGTCCGTCTACAATTATAAATTGACCAGCGGCAATTCTACCAGCTCCAGTATACATTGAGCTATTTTGTATAACATCTATAATAGCTTGCTCGTGTGCAACTGTTCCAGGCTCATGTTTTCTTATGTGATCTAAAGGTAAGGCTCTTAGTTTTTCTATTCTTTCTTTAGTATAACCATCTGCTATGTTTAGTGGATTTCCTTTAGAATCTACAAGTTTTAAAGCTTTTGAAAGAGCTTCGTTTACTTGGTTGTCGTAAAACATTTGTGATACATACTCATCAAACAAACCAGAGCCTTGAGCTGATTCTTTTACAACATCATCAAAAAGATCAAACTTAGCAGCATAATTTGCTAACTCTTTAGATATAGCTGTTATCTCGCCTTTTGTGAAACTATCAGGTAAAGCTTCTGTAAACAATAACTTAAAAGTATTTGTAACTTCTTTTTTATCACTCCAATTAGTAGAACTAGGATTTAATTTAGCCCCTAAACCTGGCAAAGCCAAGTAAAATGAGTTTTGTTTTTCAAAACTTAAACCACGAACTGAACTAAAAGCTACTCTACCTACATTTTTACTAAGGTCTTGTATAAATGCTTCTGTTTTAAAACCAGCTTCCATTAAAACTTCTGCTTGAACATCAAAGCCAGCTTCTTGAGCAAAAGTATCAGCTAGTGATAATTGTCTTGCGCCTCTCGTGTTAGGCGCTACGCTGTTGCCTTCAAAGTAATTTAAAAAATCAATTTTAGCTTTTTTCTTATCTTTTACTTTTTCAAATATAAAAGGTCCAGATTTTATATCAGTAATCTTTTTTGCTACAATTAAACCTTTATCTACAGCGTCATTGTGACTTCTTATTTGTTCAGCGTTCATTCTAACACCTGTAGACTGAGTTAAGAAAGGATATTTTTTAGTTAAAACATCAACAGGTAAATCATAAACGTTATCGAAGTTAGCAGATAAAAACTCGCTGATATTACCTCTAACTTGTTCTCTGCTTAACTTAACATCGTTATTAAAGTTTTCACCACGCTGCATTAGTTTTCTAAAAATCAAACCTATACTGTTTGAGTATTTTTTTGCTAACTCAGTTCTAAACTTATTTGTCCCTACTTTGTTTTTAAAGTTACCTAATCTAAATGTTTTTACTATGTTGTCTTTTATTCTGTCTATTAATATATTAGGTATTGTAATTGCCTTGCCGTCACTTATAAACTTTACTTTGTCTCCAAAGTTTTTTCTTCCTGGTACAACGCTAACTTCTTCTGTTTGTGTTTCATTGTTTTCATTAGTAACATCTGCAACGGTCTCTAGCCCTAAACTTGCTGGAGTTTGTTTAAACGTTTCTTCTGCTAAAGAGAAAACTCTAAAATAACCTCTGTTTCTTACAAACTTATCCAAGTCTTGATATTTAGTAACACCATCTGTACCTGGTTTTAAATACTCTTGCTGTATCATGGTGGACAGCTCCATTGCAACTAACTCGTTCCACGTGTCTTTGGTTTGACCTTCTCTATTCATAGGATCTAAACCGTTCCATATTCTATTAGAAATAGTGGTTATATAAGGACCCATGGCGTCTGACTCGGTAACTAATTTTGAGTCCATAATATTGTTAACAAAATTACCGTTAACATCGTACCTCAACATGTCGTTTACAAAACCTCTAATTTTTTCTCTTTTCTTTTCAGGCTTAGGCGTATAGTCAGGTGGTAGCTTAGGCAAACCTTTTTTAGACCTATCATTGTTCATGCGACCAGAAACATAGTCGTTTAACATACCTTCTAAGTTAGTGCTAGCACTGTTGGCTATATTTGAAGGAGCTTGCCTACTGTTATTAATTATATCGTTTGACTTAGCGTTTATTACAACTTGAGATTTACTAGCATCAGATATATCTTCTTTTGTAAGTGTGCCATCATTTATTTTCTTACCTAATTCAACAGCAAAAGAAAAATAATCATCAGCACCTTTGAAGTTAAATTTGTATTGATCTTTAAGTTTTACTTCGGTAAGCACACCAAACAACCCAGCTAATCCTTTAGATTTTTTATTTCCAAATCTATCAGCGGCGATGTATTCAAGAAAAACAGATATAACTTCTTTAGAATCTACGTTTCCATTACTATCATATATACGTTGATCGTTTATAAAGTCTTGGTAAACTTTATTATCAATGTTACTCATAGACTCAAGCAATTGGCTAGCCATATCTCCAAAACCTACTTCGCTATTTCCAAATATTTTCCAAAAAACTTGATGCCCTATTTCATGGTGTTTTACATACTGTTGCTCGTTCTTCAGTCTATTTTCCATTATAGAAATAGTTACGTCAGTACCTTTAACAGCCGCACCATCATTACCTTTTTTAAAATTTAATATCATTAATTGCCCATCTGCTTCTGATACTGTTCCATTATCAATTAAACCTTGAACATGGGTAACAGCTTCATCAACAGTTTCAAACATCTCTATTTCAACGCCTTGTGCACCTGCTTGAGAATCGCTCTCTTCAAACTTATCTCTCATAAAAAGCTCGTAGCCTTTGTTTCTTATTTTATCAGCAGAGTAATCTTTGTTAGGGTCTAAGCTGTTTAACTCTTGTTCTGCTTTTGTTAAGTAATCACTGTATCTATCTGTGTCTGTATCGTTTAATAATTCAAACTCTGTTCTAAGCTTTTTCTTATTATCGTTAGACAACGCTAATTCTAAAATAGCATTTCGTTTGTCAAATTCTGCAGCGTATTCTTTTATTAATTTTGTTTTTGTATCTTGGTCGAGATCAGGGTTTGCGTTTACTGCATTTATCTTGTTCTGTAGCTCTAACTGCTTGTTTCTAGTTTCTATAGTCATTCCTATAGCTTCTGCACCTAAAGTGTTTTCTATTAACTGAGTATCACTTTCAATTAAGCTATTAAGCTTATTTTGTTTTATTTTTATATTTTCAATTAACTGGTCTCTAGTTAGATGACTATCGCGATCGAAAAATAGACCCTTGTCTCTCATCATGTCAAGCTTACTGCTCATGGCGTCTATTTCACCTCTTAAGGTTCTCATTTGGCTTTGATTCTCGTATGATGAAAACTTAGAGTTATATGCTCCACGAAGAAAAGGTATTCCACTAAACAATATACCAAAACCTAAACCGCTGAAACCAGCGTGGTCCATGCCCATAGTTATATCGTTGCCATCAAGCATATTTTGAACACCAACAGTAGCTATTTCACCTAACGGCTCTAGCAGTATA
>Ga0208666_1001359_pt1 | contig 10936 bp, 11 predicted proteins | sample 5B_taG_FD_184078 | JGI IMG/M metagenome (GOLD analysis project Ga0208666, IMG submission 184078) | Marine viral communities from the Subarctic Pacific Ocean - 5B_ETSP_OMZ_AT15132_CsCl metaG (SPAdes) (version 2) | ecosystem: Environmental > Aquatic > Marine > Oceanic | place: Pacific Ocean...
TGCATCCAGTAACGGGTGAGTATGAATTAGTAGCAGACCTAGAGACATGGAATCAACCCATTCCTGTAGAGAGGTTTATAGATAAGGTTAATCAACAGTATGCACGTATGACAGTTCATAATGTGGTCAAAGATATGGGATTTCAGGTTGACGAAGAGTGGGAGATGCAAGATAATAGTATTGAACTTACAGTTACAAGGTGGGTTCAATAAATAACTAGAAAGTCTGGTCAGATGGCAACTGTATCTCCCTCTTATCAACAAAAAGGAGTAGCAAATCCATATTATGTAATGGATCAAAGCACTATTGTTGCCACTAAAAATGCTTTAAAAACAAAAGGTGTGACTGTTGCAGCAAAAGATATTTTATTTAAGGCTGTTGATAAGGTTAAGGGACAAACAATAGTTGCTAATTCTGGTAAATTTTTATTTCAATTAGCTTTAAATAAGCAATCGCAGTTGAATTATGGTATTAAGATAACCAAGAAACAAGTCAAAGGACATCTTGGTATGAAGACTAGAAAAGACAGCACTGCTTCATCCAATGTAAATGAATTTTTGACAGTATATTATTTGTTGCATAAACAGGGAACACCAAAAGATTTAGAAGATCTATCCTGTAAAGAGAAAAAAAAATCAACAGGTGTTCTAACTGGAGAAGGAACTCCTGTTACTTACGAGATGTTATGTGAGATGATCGATAGGGATGAAAGTGCAGAAAGGGATATTAAAATTGGTATGAATAATGCAAAGGCTGTAAAAAAAGATATTAAGGGAGAGAAAATAAAAAATTTATATTGGGTTCCGAGAGGAAAACCACAAGGTATATCTCCCAAGACTCCCTCTGATGTTATTATAGAATTTAAAGATGGTACATTTCAGGGATATTCTAATAAAATATCAGCAGGAAAGGATGATACTCCTAAATTTAATACTAACATTTATGCTTTTTACGGTAAATTAGAGAACACTAAACAACAAACTGCACTCGGTAATATTATAAACACTGCATGGAATGATGCAGCTGCTGATGTAAAAGGTGCTACAGCAAAAGGAGTTATCCAATCGTTTGATATCACACAAGAAGCCTTTAGTGAAAGTAAATCAAGAAATGCATTTGCTAATCTCTCATCTTCTTTTAAAATAGATAATTTAGATTTTTATGCTGACGGTTTTTATTATCCATTTAGAAATAATTTAATTAAAGGATTCTCGAAGTATTTGGAAAAACCTACTAATATGGTGTATTTTTTAAACACCATATACTTTTATACTTATGATGATCCTCGATCTGCCTTCACACCTTGTCCATATAAACTTTTAATAGGTAGAGAAAGTGGACAGAGCACTATTAAAGACGTATCAGATAATGAAGAATTGAAAGAATTATTAGTCAATAAAGATTCAAAAAGAATTAAAAATATAAAAACAGTTTATGATGGAAAATCTCAATCATTTAAAATAGGATTTACTTTTGCGAATGGAAATAATAAAAAAGTTGAAATACCTATTACTGTTAGAACTAGGGCAGCAGGTGGATGGTCAGGTAAATCACTATTCATTACTACATCTGGTGTGAAATTCGTATAAATATAGTATACAAGTAAGTTATATGAAGAGTTTTTTCCAATTTCTAACTGAAGTCGAGTCAAAAGCATCTGCACAAGCACGTAAATTAGGACTCAAGAGTGACGGCCATGGTGGTTGGATAGATCGTCGTGGAGATTTTGTTGCAAAGACAGAAGGAGATAGATTAAAATTTTTTAATAAGGGGCAAAAAGCAGCAGAAGATCCTGCTCAAGCTCGTAGACGTACACCAGAACTTCCAGTCAACGCAAAGAAACAAGCACAAGGTCCAGTTCAACAAATGTTGAAACGCAGGAAGGATGATGACCTTGCAGGAGCACCTTTACAGAAAAAACCAGAGGAAGAAGGTAAAGAAGGTGAAGGACAGACTCTAACAACAGCATTTGGAAGGTTCAATCCACCCACTGTAGGGCATGAAAAGTTATTAAGTGCTGCAAGAAAGGCAGCCGCAGGTGGGCCACTCAAGATTTATCCATCAAGAACACAGGATCCAAAGAAAAATCCTCTTGATCCTGACATGAAGATCTCTTATATGAAGAAGATGTTTCCTGATTATGATGAAGAGATTGTTAATGATTCAGAGATGAGATCTATTTTTGATGTTCTTAAAACTGCTGATGAAGATGGATTTGATAGTGTAAATATCATCGTTGGAGCAGATAGACAATCAGAATTTGAGAATCTTGCTAACAAATATAACGGAGAACTCTATGATTTTGATCAAATCAGGGTTATTTCTGCTGGTGTAAGAGATTCTGATGCAGAAGGAGTGGAAGGAATGTCTGCATCGAAGCTTAGAAAGGCAGTTCAAGACGATGATTTTGATACATTTAGACGTGGAATACCCAAATCATTGAAAGATGCGGATACTCAGGCAGTTTTTGATGCTGTTCGCACTGGAATGGGAGGTAAGAAGAAAAAAGTAACTGAGTCATATAAATTATGGGAGATCGCACCAAAATATGATAACAAAGGACTCAGAGAGAACTATGTACAGGGATTAATTTATAAGATTGGTGATATTGTAGAGAGTTTAAACACAGGATTGATAGGTGAAATCATTCGGAGAGGCACAAATCACCTCATATGTGTGACAAAAGAGAACTATATGTTCAAATCATGGGTAAAAGATGTGATGGAAACAGTAAAACCTGGTGAAAATAATGCAAATCAACGATTAGTAGGCACAGATGCGTATCTTAAGTACGTTCAGTCAATGACTCCTGGTTCATCTTACGGAAGACAGTTTATAAATAAATATAAGAAAAAGAAGAGTTAGGCTAGTCATGTCTGAATTAAATCCATTGAATGATCTTTCCAGAATATACTTGGATAAGGTTGCCTTAATGAATCGTCAAGAAGAACAGAACGATGTGGAGAGATGGCAAGGTGTTCTTGATGACCAAATGGAGAAATCATCCAAGAAATTAGCAACTTTAGGTGCTCCTATGGAAGAGCAAAAGTTGGATCCTGTTGGAAAGGAGGATTCTGATGTTAATAATGACGGAAAAGTAGATAGTTCTGACTCCTATCTTAAGAAACGTCGTGCTGCCATAGGTAAAGCAATGGGCAAAGGTGATAGCATGAAAAAAGAAGAAACAGAAGTTGAGGAGGGTCATATGATGTCAATGAAAGGATATCAAAAAGGTGGCATGGTAAAAGGATATCAAAAAGGTGGTATGGTAAAGGGATATCAGAAAGGGGGAATGGTGAAAGGATATCAGAAAGGTGGTATGGTAAAGAAAGAAGGGTATCAAAGAAATCCAGAGGCAGATACACGAAGTGAGAGGCAAAAGAGGATGGATGATCCTGATACAGGAATAAATTCTGCTAAGTTTAGAGCTTTCATGGCAGCACAGCAAGGGGGATCAAAGAAAGTAAAAAAAGAAGGACTTTCTAACTGGAGAGAGGATCTTAGTAATCTAATTGAAGTTGCTCCAATGACTGATGTGGAGATGGAGAAGGAAGTAAAAGAGAAGAAGGTTAATAATAAGGTTACTATCAATCCTAAGATGAGTGAAGCTGTTGCTCAGATTGGTGGAGAGTTGATTGCTGAGAAAGAAGTTGATGTTCCTGATACTCGTAGAACTGTAGATGCTATCAGAGCATATGACAGATCAAAAGATGCAAGTAGAGATGCAACTTATGACACAGATAAGGGTAATAAGAAGAAGGGTGATAAAGAGAAGAAGTATGCTGCTAAAGAAAGAGGTGAAATAAAGAAAGATGATCCTAATTGGATGAACAAGAAATATCACACTGGTATGCACGGTGAGGAATATATGGCAAAACCTAAGAAGAAAAAGAAGGGTCATGATTGTGCATCAAAGGTAAAGCATGAAGAGTATGGTATAGGAAATTGTATTCCAAAAATGCATACTCTTGATGAAAACAATATGGTCACCCATTATGATGTTGAATTTGAAGATTACATTGTTGAAAATTGCCCTGTAGAGGAGTTATTAATTCTTCAAAGTTCAAATCATCATCATTCTGAAATGAAAGAAGGTGTATTAAGTAAAGAAGTTAAGGCTCTTTCAAAGGCAAATAAAACTATGAAAGATACACCTGTTGTGAAGGCAGATAAGATTGATACACCAAACTATAAAGGTCAGAAGTTTGGAGTAAAGGAACAAGAAGATTTTATACAAAAGGCAGTTAAGAGACCAGGTGCATTTACTCGTAAGGCAAAGGCAGCAGGTATGGGTGTTCAGCAATTTGCAAAAAATGTTGACGATAATCCTGATAAGTACAGCACAAGGACTAAGAGACAAGCAAATCTTGCACAAACATTTGCTAAGATGAAGAAGGAAGATGTTGAAGAACTCTTTTATACACTAATAGCAGAATGAAAACTTACAAACAATTTACAGAACAAAGTGCTTTTGATTTTGTAAAAGCTAAGATTGAAAAAGAGGTAGGAAAAGGGGGTTATATAAGTAAAGATAACCCCAGAAAACCACAAAGTGCTGCTGATAAAGCAAAGGTTCGTGCTCAACAGGCAAAAGTCGATAAAGAAAACGCAGCAGAAAGAGCAAAAGACCCATCACAAGGTCGTTACCCAAGAGGTTAGTAATCATGACACTCCCTGAAATACATTATGATGAATGGTTTGAGGACAAACATAACCCATTAGATGATATGCCAATTGCTACTAACGATAGATTTGATATGTATGGATCATCTGATGCAGATGATGCTTACAATCCAAGACCTGAAGAGGAGATATCAGATGCTTATGCTTCACGTCATGAATCAACTCCTGAATTTGAAAAGAGTGCAGAGGAGATTGTTACCATGCATGAGAAAGCTTATAGATTGGCAAGAGCAAAGTACAATCCATTTTCCGTAGGAGGCTCAGAGAGTATCCATGACTTTGAATGAAGTAGCACCTCCTGGTTGGGGTCATACTAAAGCAGAGAAAGAAAAGACTAAACCCAATAAACCCAAGTCAAAGATTGGGGGAACTGCTGCTGCATTTAAGAGAGCATTAGATGATGGTAGATTTAAGGGATTGCCTGGTAGTACAACAAAGAAGGAAAAGACGGCTGATATGTTTAAATTGATGTACTCTATGAAAAAGAAGGGTGCTAAACCACACTATAAACCTGGCACTGATAAGAAGTATAAAAAGTATCAAGAGGAACAAAGCAACCCTCGTATTCCTAGAAAGAAAGGACAACCTGCTAACTCTAAGAAACACTCTGACCTCTATACAGATGAAAATCCAAAAGGCACTATTCATGGTCTTGGATTTAAAGATGTTGCAACCGCTAAAGCATCTGTATCTAAGATTCGCAATTCGTCAAGATCTCATGCTCACAAAATACAGGCAGCAGTTGCTATGGAACAGAGAGCAAGAGAAATGGGTAAGACTTCGGAAGCAGCAGTCTATCGAAAATTCATAAATACTATGAAGAAAAAAACAAAGCAAATGAATGAGTCTGTTCAAAATAATAAAGTAGATTTAGTATTAAAGACAGACGTGAATAATGTTCTTAAACAGGACAATAAAGATTATGATAGAGGACTATTAGCTAAGGTAAATAAAGATGGTAGTTATGATGTAGCATATTGGTATGACAAATACAAAGCATATCCAGTTGAAGTAGAGATTGATGGTAAGTCGGTAAAGAAGGATGCTAAGATTATTCATATTAAATATCATCCAGAATTAAAAAAGAAAAACAAAGAGGATGCAAAGGCTGCTATGAAGGAACAAACCTCAATGCAAGATAACAATCTATATGGTGATGCCTATGCTTCTTTGAAAAAGAAAGTAGGTAGTAAAAAGAAGCATGATAAACCTGCTGTTGAGGAAGGTATCATGCAAATGGTAAAGAGAGCAACTAAAAAGAAAGAAGAAAGAAAACCTGAAAAGGCCATGGATGCTGGTGCAAGGGCAAGAAGAAAGGTAGCAAGAAGAGTACATGCTAAGTATGTTTCTGGTAGCACTGAGAATGTGCCTGATGATATCAGAGAAGGTAGTTTACGTAAGTGGTTTAAGGGATCTAAGTCTAAAGATGGTAAAGGTGGATGGGTAAATGTAGTCACAGGTGGAACCTGTGCGAGTGATGAACCTGGTGAAGGCACACCTAAATGTGTATCGTCATCTAAGAGAGCAAGTATGACTAAAGCAGAGAGACTTTCTGCAGCAAGAAGAAAAAAAGCAGCAGATCCTGGTCAACAATCTAAGTCAGGAGCCGCAAAACCTACATATGTTAGAACCGATGCAAAGAAAAAGATGAAAGAGGAAAAAGAACTCAAAGTAATTGCAAAGGAACTTCATAAGGCAAGTAAATTGCATAAGGGTCAGTCTAAAGCACTTGCTAAAGCAAGTAAGATGCATAAGGGTCAAGCAAATAAACTAGAGAAAATGACCACTGAGGGACATATGGAACTAGAAACTAAAAAGAATTGTGGTTGTGGACAGGATCCTTGCATAACTTTTGGTAAGAAAAAACTTACTCAAGCTCAAAGAGTAGATGAAAAATGTTGGGATGGATATACCCAAAAAGGATTGAAGAAAAAGGGAAATAGAATGGTTCCTAATTGTGTTCCTATATCAAAAGAAGAATATTATGAGCGTTATAAAGATATGCTTGATGAAGCATGTTGGAAAGGGTATGAGAAGAAGGGTATGAAGACTATGTTTGGAAAGAGATATCCAAACTGTGTCAAGAAAAAGGCAACTAGAAAAGAAGAAGTTCAGGTAGAGGCTAAGGTTGATCAGGGTCGTTCAGATTATGGTAAAGCAAGCATAAGAAACTATAGAAGATCTGGTCCTGGTCATGGTGAACCAGCAATGTTTGATCCAGAGAATAAGAGAGGTAAGTTAATTGACAAACGTAGAGAAGAGCATAAGGCAAGAAGAGGTGTTAAAGGTGCAAAGGTTCCTGCATATAAAACAGAAGAAGCACAATTAACAGAAACAGATAAGAAAGGTAAGGGCAGTGGCACAAAAGATGCTTGCTATCATAAGGTAAAATCACGTTACTCTGTATGGCCTAGTGCATATGCATCAGGTGCATTAGTTAAGTGCCGTAAAGTAGGTGCTGCTAACTGGGGTAATAGTAGTAAGAAGGAAGAGTTTGATGGATGGACAAGTGATCCTATCCTAGAAAAAGTAGCAGCATGGCAAAGAAAGGAAGGTAAGAACCCTGAAGGTGGTTTAAATCAAAAGGGTGTTGATTCTTATCGTAAAGCAAATCCTGGTTCTAAATTGAAGACTGCTGTTACAACTAAACCCTCTAAATTAAAGAAGGGTTCAAAGGCAGCAAGTAGAAGAAAGTCATTCTGTGCTCGCATGGGGGGTATGAAAAAAAGACTAACATCTGCTAAGACTGCTAATGATCCAGATTCAAGAATCAATAAGGCACTTAGAAAGTGGAATTGCTAATTGTCTCATCCTAAAGGTTATACTAAAGAGGATATTAAAAGGATCTTAGGAACTTCTTGGCCTAGGATGCCTGAAGGTCATGAGACTGGTAATCAGATGAGGAGAAGGAAAGGTAATGAGATGAGGGCAGGGTTGAGACCCTATCCAAAGTATCCATCAAAGGAGTCAAGGATAGCAGACACTTCTGGTATGTTTGATGATGAGGGACAATACATATACCCACCAGGTTCTGGATTTAATTATGCAGAGTGGTGTAGAGATCATGAGGTTAAGAGTAATAAGGTATCATAAAAGAGGCAAATCTTGGGTCTCTGGTTTTTATAAATAATTTTACGAAAAAATTTTCAGAAGGATAAAAGAATGGCACTTTGGGGTATTTCAACAACACAGGAGACTTGGGCGAATAACTATGCCATCCCTAAGTTCTTGGATGATCAGGATAGGAATAACACTCCTCACAACTGTTTTGCAGATGATCGTGGATGGATATATCGTAGATATAGTACTGACACCCATTCAGGATTAGGTACGATTTACACCGATGAAGTGCTGGTTCCAATCGCTGGACTTAACACAGTTGCTGCTGCATCTACCGTATTTGGCCCTAGTGGTATAACACCTGTAGGTACTCAAGTTTATACAGGTCTTGCCCCTGCAACTCCAGTTGCCGTATTCTTTGAGGATCCTAATAATTCAAGTAATATAACCGTTGCTGCTGGTGGTACAACAGGTGTTGAACCAGGTGCAACAGTTAAGGTTAATGTAGTGTATAACGAACTTGTGTTTGTTAGCACAGGAGCTACAATTAATATCATAACAAGTAATGTTTCTGACACTGGTGGTGCTATTGCAGGTGGTGCGGGTATCGTTGGATATGCTGAAACAGCCGTTGGTTCAATAACAGTATTCAATAATACTAATGGAACTGCAGGTGGTGAAAACGAAGTTTACAACCTTACGGGTGAAGCAGGAACTGACTTTGCTGGTCAGATTACTAATAGAGTGTCCTTTGCCTTCACTGCTCCTACAGCAAATAATCTTCTTCAAGACAATAATGTCTTTAGACAACCAAATATTAATTTCGCCTCAGCTGATGGTACTGGTGGAGTTGGTATAGCAACTACAACCTTCTTTGTTGCTGCTGCTGATATGATTGGAGTGGTCGCAGGTGTAAGTTCTGCTTCTCTCTTGAATAATCTTGGTATCGCATTTACTGAAGCACCAGTTGTTGCTACAAGTGCTACTTCCTTTACGATTGGTGGACCTACAGGATTAGCAATCACAATTCGTGATCAGCAAGGAGCAGGTATAGGTAATACAGTTCTATTCAGTAACCCAACTGCACAGACCAAACTCAGAGTTGATATAACAAGGGGTATGGTTGGAACAGTTACCTCATTCTTCCCTGATGATACTGCTGCTCTTAAGTCATTCATCAATGCTGGTGTTGCTACCTCACCTGGTGCTGCTTTACCAATTGGTATTGATAGACAGGTTGGTGGTGCTGGTACATTCATGAGTGGATCATTCGAGATAAGTGACGCAACTTTAACTGTGGATGGAACAGGAGTTGTAGGTCTTGGAACAACAACCATACAGGTAAGTCCCGCAAGCACAACCTTCTAAAACTGCATAATATGATATGATTTTTACTGATTTGAATTCCCAAAATTTTCCATTATTTGCTATAAAAAATTATGAAAATCCACAGGCAGTAACTAGAGCAGATTTTGATAAAGATCTTCAACACTTTAAATATATTAAAAGATTGTTGAAAAGATATAAGAACACAGGTGAGCTTAAGGCTCACCTTCTTCTTAATCACTTTATCATTCTCTACAATATATTTGGTGAGGCAACTACTCCGATGCTGTTCTTCAAAATAGAAGAAGACTTGTGGAGTGTGATGAAAACCTTTGTAGTTTTCTTAGATAAATTACCTGAGTATCCTCATTGTTATATACATGATGTAAAAATTGATGATTATTGTCTTTCTCAATTAGAGGGGATCCAAGATGGAAAATAAAAAACTCAATAAGATAATTGATATTGTTAGAGAAGAAATGATGACTACTGGGAGCACTCCTGGTAAACCTGGATTCAGTAGTAAAGCACCTGCAAAAGGCCCTACAGCAGGATTTGATCCTGTCATGGGTAAGATGATGAAGAGAAAGAGGTATATATCAATGGGAACTGGATCTCGTAAACGTTGGATGAAAGATAAATAATAGAGGAGTAACAAATAATACAATGACCACTGGTGCAGGAGTTAATGCTGCCATACTAGAAAGAGTCGAGAAGGTTGTCGAGGCTCTGCAGGATAACTCTATCAAAATGGGAGAACTGCTTGCAGTTCATAATGAAAAACTAGACAAACAGGATAGGATTGATGCGGTACTATTCGAGAAAATTGAATCGCTTCACAAAGATTTGGAACGTACAACAGACGAAATAAAAAAGGGATGTGAGAGAGATATTCGTTTAGTAGATAATCGTCTTCGCATGATGGAGAAGAAGATGTGGTCAATTTTTGGTGCGTTAAGTATAATAAGTTTCACTGTCAGTCCCATTGGACAAAGAATTGTGGGTGCAGCATTGACATCAAACCCACCTCCCACTATAATACAAGGAACAAAGTAGACCCTTGTAATGGATCTGGTTGATTCCAAATATATTGGACTAGTCTCATCACGATTACCCAAATTTAAGAGGGTCAAAGCTAATCTGTATAACTTTCGTTGTCCTATTTGCGGTGATTCTCAGAAGCATAAGAATAAGGCAAGAGGATATCTTTATCCTATAAAAGTTAATACCAATTTCAAGTGCCATAACTGTGGTGCTTCCATGTCCTTTAATAATTTTTTAAAGGAGATAGATCCTTCTCTTCAAAAGCAATATGCTATGGAGAAATTTAAGGAGGGACATGCTGGTGGAAGAAACTTTGTTGTGGAAGAACCTGAGTTTACCTTTACAAAACCTGAGTTCTCTGCTAAGTTGAATCTTCCTAAGTGTTCTGAGGTAGAACAGGGTAGGATTTATTTGGAGAAAAGAAAACTTGACCCCTCTAAATTTTATTATGCAGAGAGATATGTTGAGTTTGTCAACTCTCATAAACAGACGTTTGATTCCAATGTCAAAGAACATTCTCGGATCATAATACCTCTATATTATGAAAAGGAATTAATTGGAGTTCAGGGAAGATCCATACTTCCCAACTCTGTTAAATATATCACGACTATTTTTTATAATGACGCACCAAAAATCTACGGACTGGATAACATCCGAAGAGATGCTCCAGTCTTCGTTACAGAAGGCCCGTTCGACTCAACGTTCTTACTCAATAGCATTGCTATGTGCGGTGCAGACGGTGATGTTGGGAAGTGGGGTATTAGCACTCCTGTTTGGGTTTATGATAACGAACCGAGGTCTAAGGAAATTACAACAAGAATCT
>Ga0208666_1001366_pt1 | contig 10872 bp, 9 predicted proteins | sample 5B_taG_FD_184078 | JGI IMG/M metagenome (GOLD analysis project Ga0208666, IMG submission 184078) | Marine viral communities from the Subarctic Pacific Ocean - 5B_ETSP_OMZ_AT15132_CsCl metaG (SPAdes) (version 2) | ecosystem: Environmental > Aquatic > Marine > Oceanic | place: Pacific Ocean...
AAATCAGACAAGCTCCAATAGTAACCCAAGTATTTAGGTACTTTAACGTACATGGTCCTAACGAAGACCACAAAGGAGATCAGGCAAGTCCTCATACTAAGTTTTTAAAACAAGCAAAAGAAACTGGAAGGGTCAAGCTATTCAAAAACTCAGAATATTTCTACAGAGATTTTATTCACGTAGACAAGATTACAGAGTATCATCAAAGATTTTTCTCTATACAAAAGTCAGATGTTTGGAACGTAGGCACAGGGTTTGAGAAGAGCTTTTATGAGGTTGCCTTAAGTATATGTAAGGAAACAGGGGCATCTATCGAGTGGATAGACATGCCAGAAAAATTAAAAAAGGGTTATCAGAATTTCACTAAAGCAGATACAACAAAGCTTTGGAGAACTTTATCATGATATTAAGGTAAAATAGTATGGCATTATTTAAAACAGTAGAATCAACATTACCTGCAGGATCAACAATAGCTGAAGGAGATAATCCTGAGCTTGATAAGCTTATTGCTGCAGGAGATGCAAGTGTTGCAGGTGTAACTGTAAATGCAGATGGAAACTATGTGTATGATGGTGTTGAACTTAAAGTTACAGGAGCACCATCTGTAGTTATTGACGAAAGTAAATTGGCAGACTACGCAGATGAAATTGCTGCTGCTGCTGACTTGAAGTTTCTTGCTCAAAACACTGGTGTTAACACTAGTGACATGAATGCAGCCTACGAATCTTTAGGTATTGACCCTAATAGTAAAACTGCTCACTCAGACCTAGATAAAGCTCTTAAAGCTACAGGGTATAACCCTGGAGAGCAAGCTAACTTTTATGGGAGTAACACACCTAACGATGTAGGTGCTCAAATATTATCTGAAAGATGGCAGAATGTTCCTACTGAGCAAGACTTAATTGATGCAGATTTAGACCCCAATGAAGTAAGTATTTCAAGCAGTAGTTCAGCAAACGCCTTTTACTTAGAACAAAAAATGAAAGAAATGGGTTATGGGGCTGCTAACACAAAAGGTAGATTTGGGTCAACAGCAGGATTTCTTGGAGGTAACTTAAGTAGTCTTGGTGAAAGAGGTGCTTCAACTGCTCAAGAAGCTCGTGATGAAATGGACAGGCTAGGAGGTACAGACAACTCTAAGATTCTTGACATGCTAGAGTGGGACTTACTTAAAAAGAAAAAGTCTACTGGAACTACTGGAACTACTGGAACTACTGGAACTGGTGGACTCTCAGGAAATGTGTCTGGTGTAGGTGGTAATGTAGGTGGAGGTCAAACAACTGGAGGAAACACAGGAAGTTATGGTGGTCCTGCTTATGTTAGTACCCCTACTACTGGTATAGCAACTCCAATTTATAGCACAGGACAAACTGGGTTAACTGAAGTAAATCTTCCTACTTATGAGCAAGGTCTAAAAAATCAAGAAACAGAGTTCACAAACAGAGCAACAACACAACAAGGTTTTTATAAACCTCAAACATTAGAAGAGCAACAGGCTGCAGGTACTGCTCCTGCTTTTGAAAATGTACTCTACAGAAATAGGTTTGGTATGACTCAGTACATACAACACATCAAGGGTAAGCCTAGTCAGCCTATTCCTCCTGGTTATTATAGAGTAAATGATACAGGCTTTGGAACTGAGGACCAAGGAACTGCTGCTATTGGAGGAAACCAGGGTGGAATGATACAAGGATTTAATGATGGAGCTATAGTAAACCCTGCTATAAACTTTCAACCTGGTGGTGCTGTTGTTGATCAGGATGGTATATACAAGATCAAGTATCCTGATGGAACATATTCTCAGGGCTATGACACAGCCAATAATGCAGCCAACGCACTAAATATGGGTATGTCTAATCTTGGTCTACCAGACTATAACACCTACCTTGCTAACCAAGGTATTGATCGAAATCTTCCTGGTTATGATGAGGCACAGTACCTAAATATGTATCAGTCTTATGTCCAAGATCCTGCAACTATAGCCAAAATAGAAGCTGATAAAGCTTCTGCCGCTACTGCAGAACAAAATCAGGGAAGCACTGGACCTACTAGCAGTACTATTGGATCTGATCAACCTACAGGTCAAACAGAAGTTACTCCCGAACAACTTAAACAATATCAAGCTGATTTAAACGCTCAAGCTTATGCTGCTCCTGCAGGGGCTGTTGCCGCTTCTCCTGTTTCTTATATTGATCCTAACACATATGGAAGTGTAATTGAATCTACTGCAGGTCAGACTATTGGTACAGCACCTATTGTAAGAGATGATCAGGTAGCTCAGATTGATACTGCTACCTCTGTTGATGTTCCACAAAAGATAGGTGCTTCACAAATATCGGCTAATCAAGCCTATGGAGATGTAAAGTCTGCTACTGATGATATGACTGCAGTAACATCTACTGGACCTACAAAAAGTATAACAGGACAGGAACAAAAGACAAGCTCTGTCTCAGGTCTTGATGCTGCGAGTGGAGACTCTATTGATGTTGATGCACCAGACCCAAGAAAATTAGAAGATGGGGAATCAGTTGCTAAAGGTAATCAAGGTCTTAGCTCTGTAGACCAATCTAAAGTGGATGCAGCATTTGGTACTGGTGAGGTGGGGGCTGCATCTGTACAGGATGAACTAGCAGGTCTTATGTCTCAGTTTGAGGGTGGTGAAACACCTGCTTGGGCTGCAGGGTCAATGAGAAAAGCTTCACAGATGCTTGCTGAAAGAGGGTTAGGTGCTTCTAGTATGGCAGGTCAGGCTGTGATCCAGGCTGCTATGGAAGCTGCTCTCCCTATTGCTCAGATTGACACAGCAAACAAACAGCAGATGGCTCTGTTTAAAGCAGAACAAAGAGCTAAGTTTTTGCAGATGGACTTTGATCAAGACTTCCAGGCTAAAGTTATAAATGCTGCGAAAGTTTCTGATGTAGCAAATATGAACTTTACTGCTGAACAGCAGATAGCTTTGGAAAACTCTAGGGCTGCAAACACAATGGAACTACAGAACCTTAATAATAAACAAGCCTTAGTCATGGCAGAAGCTGCTGCGTTATCTCAACTTGACACACAGAATTTGAATAACAGGCAACAGGCTGAAGTGCAAAATGCTCAGAACTTTTTACAGATAGATATGGCAAACCTTGCAAATGATCAACAAACAGCATTATTTAAACAACAGTCTTTAGTTAGCTCTATACTCTCTGATCAGGCTGCAGCTAATGCTGCTCAACAATTTAATGCTACATCAGAGAACCAGACTAATCAGTTCTTTGCTAATCTTGCTTCTTCAGTAAATCAGTTTAACGCTGCTCAGATTAATGCTATGAAACAGTTTAATGCTGACGAAGTAAATAGTTTACTGGAGTTTAACGCAGGGATTCAAAACCAAAGAGAGATGTTTAACGCTCAGAACTACCTTGTTGTAGCACAAGCTAATGCTCAGTGGAGACAGAACCTAGCTACTATTAACACTTCTACAGCTAACGAATCAAACATGGAATATACAAGGACAGTCAACGGACTAACTATGAAAGCTCTTGATGAGATATGGCAAAGAGAAAGAGATACTCTTTCAATGGCTTTTCAAATATCGGAGAACAATGCTCAAAGAGCTAATGCTGTTGTTCTTGAAAAACTAGCAGGACAAACTGTGAAGGAGGCAGCAATCCTAGAAGGAGAAATACAAGCAGCTTCAAATACAGGTCTATTTTTAACAGAAGTATTTAAAAGCATAGTAGGTATATGATAATGAGCTTAGAAGATAGAGATCAAGAAAGAAAATCAGCTTCAATACACGCCCAACGTTTACAAAATTGGAGAGGTGTAGCTGAATCTAACAGGGCTGATTCGGTATCACAGGGTTTTATGCGTAGAGAAGAGACTAAATCAAAGGCTGAAGCTGCTAGGGATCGTATAAAAGATCTTACAGTACGTACAGCCTCAACTGATGATGCTGAGGCTGATATGAATCTCACACGGTTTCTAGGTGAGTGGGATGATATCATTGAAGAAGAATTTGATTACAGTGATATGGATAAAGATATCCCAGAAGAAAGTATTCCTAACCGTCCTAAAGGAGCAAAGTATTTTTTTGACAAAGACTTAGATGATTTTTCAGATACTATAAAAGAGTTAAAAGAAGACGAGAAGTTCTCTGTCAAACTAGCAGCACTATCAGAAAAGTACGGTATATCTGAACGTGAGATACTTATGGTTGGAGCAAAAGAAAGTAGTCTCATGACTAACCCTGCAGCAAAGAACATGTTTCAAATACTGGCTACACCTGCTAAAGAAGCAGGAATTGATCTTAAGAAATTAAACAATTCAAAGAACCCAGTAGATCAGTTAAACGCTCTAGAAAAGTACTTAGATCGATGGGATTATGCAGAGTATAACGGATCAGTTCCTTTAGGTCTGGTGATTGCCGCACCTTCTGCAAGAGACAAAGACAAAGATTTTGTTGTTTATAAAAAGGGCAGTAAAGCACTAGCAGGTAATCCTAAGTGGGCAGGTGAAGATGGAAATGCTACTGTAGAAAGTATTACTAAATTTTATAGAGGTGATGAGTAATGTCCGAAATATTTAACAGACCTATTCCAGGTCAATCTTTGACAGATGAACCCAAGAATTATCCTTGGGAAAGACCGCCAGAGATAACAAATCCTAACGAAGTAATAAGATATCACCTTGATCGTATCTCTGATCCAGAGGTAATAGACAATGTTTTCTTTGCACTTGATATGGGCATACCTGTTAAAATACTTACTGACTCAATGATGACAGGGGCAGTTGGTAAAGGTGTTCACTCTATTGATAATAGTTTATTAGTTGAAAGGACAGTACGTAAAGCAGTTATGAAAATGGCTGATGCCGCAGGTGTACAATACAAAGAAACATTTGATGATGAAGAATTATCAGCAACAGAAAAAGCTGCTATGTTAGTAAGGGCTGTTGATAAAACTCCTGAAGAAGAACGTGACGAAGGTTACGAACTTTTAAAAGAGATGAGTGACACAGCAACATCAGAAGCAGAACCTAGTGAAGAGACTGAAATGATGGACGATGTTATGTCTGAGGATAAACCTAAAGGTTTGATGGAGAGGTAATACAATGGGTCTAGGATTTTTTGGTAAGGTTACTGCAGGTGCTTTCCTTGGTGGTTTAGCTGAGGACATGAAAGAAAACAGGAAGTACACAAGAGATAAAAAAGATAAAATAAAAGAGTATCTTACTCAACGTGGTATTGAACGTAGGCAAGAAGTAAATAAGTTTCGTGATTTACTTGACAGGTCTGTTGATTATTTACAATCAAAAGATTTAGATACTAGATCTATTAATGCTTTGCTTACTGATGATCCAAGAGAAGTTTTAAGACTTGCTAAAGCTGCACAAACAGCAGAAGAAGAAGGTAGGCTTACGACTAGTATTCTTAAACAAGCTGTTGAGGTTGCTTCAGATTTTCAAGGTGATGATCTATCTCCTTCAGAGTTAATTAAGAAAGCTACTCCTTACTTTGTTAAAGGAGATATGGGAGAAAGGCCAGAGCAGGTTGAACAGAACTTACTACAAAAAATGTTCAGTGAAAAATCATCACAAGATATTATGTATGATGCCTATGATGAAAGTATTTTTGGTGACATAACTGGTGCTGATGTTTTTGCTAGTATGTCTGCTTCACCTGTAAAAGGGAGAAGGGAAGACTCAAGAACTAAGGTTGATCTAGGTCTTCTATCAGGAGGTGACAAAGAATTACTTACTGATGCAAGGGATCAGATCTATAAATCTTATGATACTTGGCTACAAGCTACAAAGAAAGATCTGATTGATCAAAAAGAAAGCGCTGATAATGAGCAAATAGAAAATCAAATTGATCAAAACTATCAACAGCTTTTAGATATAGAGAGAGACTACGGAAGTGATCCTTACCAGTATTACTATCAACTAATGTTAGTTAACCCAGACATTGCTCAAAACTGGTTTAATACTAGACCAACTTACAGGGCTGCTCTATCAAACACAGCTTACTTTCCAGATGGAACTGCTGAACTTTTTGAGGTTACAGAAGAAGAATGAGTACTTTTCAAGAGAATCAAAAGGCAATAGATGAGTACTTCCAGGGAGGTGGAGGTACGCAAAGACCCCCTGAAATAAAAAAGCAGGAGGGTCTTTCTCTTATTGAAACGTTATCTATTGATGACAACTACAGCATCATTAAAGATTACATGTCTGATCGATTCGGTATGGAAGAAACTGAGTACGACAAAAGAAAGATCATTGACTCTTACATAAACCAAATGAGGAAGTTTAACGCAGGTCAATCTGTTGTTGCTGTTACTGAGTTGACACATCTTAACTCAGGAGAAGGTGATCAGCTTAAGGCTAGACGTGCAAAGGCTGCTCAAGCTTACGAGTTGTTTGACAGTCTTGGTGGTGCTTTCAGTAAGGACAGAACAATAGGAGAGAAGCTAGATGCTGTTGGTGACTATGCAAGAGCTATTGTTGTTGACCCAGTAAACTTAGTGTCTCTTGGTGTAGGTAAGTTGGCTGCTTCATTTACTACTAGGGGAGCAGTTCAAGGAGCAAAGCAATTAGCTTTTAGAGCAGGTAGACTAGCGGCTAACAACGCTGCTAAACAAGGACTAAAGAAAACTGCTGTTCAAAGAATTCAAAGAGAGGCAACACAGAAAGCTTTTCAAGAAGCTCTAAAGAAATCAAAAAGAAAAGTAATACTAGATAAAGCAGACAGAGAAGCTATCTATGGTAGCCTTGCTTTTGACATGGCTGCTGCAGGTGGCGCAGATTATGTTCAACAAAAAGCTGAGGTTACTTCAGGATTTAAAGATGAGTTAGACTTTTTTCAGACAGGGTTATCTACAGCAACTGGTGCTCTTGGTGGTGGTCTGCAGTTAGGTCTTATAGCTATAAGCAAAACAAAGAATATACCTGTTGCTTCAATTGAGTTACATCGATCATCAGAGATTCAAAAAGATTTAGATAACACTCTCAACAGTGTATCAAAGAAACGAAGAAAAGAAATACTTGCCAGTGCAGACGTAAATCAAGCTCTACTTCAACTTAAAGAAAGCACTAGTAGGTGGGCGCAGAAAGTTGCAGACGGTAAGAAGTTAGCTAAAGTTTCTGAAGATCCTAAAGCTTCTCTTGATTACGATACTGAGTTTGCTGTTATGTTCTTTAACGGTAAGAAGGATGTTCAACTAGAAAGAACAGATGCTGCAGGGTTTGAGGGTCTTGTCCAGATCCTAGCGAGAGCAGGGTACAGACAACCTTTTGATATGAACTTCACAGACTTTTTAGGAAACGCTTTTGAAGATCTGTCAAAAGAAAACAAGGACATTGTTCTCGAAGCTTACGATATTTTAAAGCAGTCATCAGATCAATTAAAAGGTTTTAACTTTGAAGAATTTATAAAGTTAGATGCTGCTGCTGTTTCAGAGGGTGGAAGAATACTTCAGGTTAAGTCACAAGGTAAACAATTGTTTACTAAACTTGGGTTAGAAGACCCATCTCCTGAACAAGTAGCAGATGCTATTCTAGATCCTGTTAATAAAACTACTTACGAAAAAGTAAAAAAAGGTGCAGTAGATTTTCAAAGTTATCTTATAAGATCTATTATTACACACCCTGGAACAACAGCATTAAACGTATTTGGTTGGAAAGCTGCTACTATAAATCAAAGTATTTCCGATATGATAAGAGCAGGTTTGTATAGTGGCAATGCTCTAATTAAAACTGTTGCAGGTGATGTAGAGAACGCTGTTAAATATAAAAAACTAGCTGTGTCTATGATGGATCTTCAAAGGCAGAAGGTCAGAAACATGGTTGATCCTTACGGAACAAAGGATACAATCTTAGATTACATGGCTGTAAGACCAGAAGCACAAAAAGAAATATTCAGGTATCTTAATGGTGGTGTTGAAGTCAAAGGTATTCTTGACGAATTTGAAATGAACCCTGCCAACATTAAAGATAAAAAATTTCTTCAAAAAACTAATGAATTATTTGAAACTCTGTACGCTGTTAAAGCTCAAGACTTTATTACAAAGACTCAAGAGTTTGCATACGCAATAGACAAGCAAGTAAGAATAAAATACGGAAAAACTTTTACGGAGTTCTTACAGGATGATGAGCTAGTAAAGTATCTATCACAGCCTGGAACAGAAATGTTCAAAGAGTTTGCAGAGATAGAAGCTAAAGCAGTTCAAGATGCTTTACGTAATACCTTCTCAAAGAAATATGGTGGTAATGATGGTTACTTACAGAAGTTAGCCAACGGAATAGAAGAAGTAAGAAACGTTCCAGGGCTAGGGGTTCTTGCTCCCTTTGGTCAGTTCTGGAATAACAGTGTAGCTTTTATGTTTGATCATTCTGGTATTAGTTTGATTAACAAGTACGTAATAAAAGCAGGTGGTGAAGCTGCACAGAAAAGAGATACTTTAGATCTGATAACTAAATCAGCAGTAGGATATAGTGCTCTTGCTATAGGAACTTATAAACAGATGCAGAACCTAGAAGAGGGTCTTGCTTGGTATGAAGACAGAGATGACTCTGGTGCAGTAGTAAGTTATCTTTACGAGTATCCAAGAAATGTACCAATGTTAATGGGTAGGATGGGAGCACACTTAGTAAGAGATGGTAAGGTTCCTACAGATTTACTCAAAGCTTTTAGTGACAACTTTGGTACTCGTGCTTTAACAAGAGACTTTGGTGACTCATATGGTGCAGTAGTAAAAGGTTTTCAGTTAGCTGCAGAAGCTCAAGACCAAGAGGTTCTTGATTTAACAGGTCAGTTCTTAGGTGAGATTGTATCTCAGTACGCATCTGGTCTAACAAGAAGACTTGAACCAGTTAATCAAACACTTGCCATGATTAAAGGAGAGGACTACGAAGTAGTAGATAAAAAACAAGGAACTAAATGGATTAATGATTCATTGCGATACACAGACGAAATTTTCTCTAGTATAAAAGAAGGTAAAGACAAAAAAGAAAAGGCTTTGTCAAACGAACCTTTGCCTGTACCTATAGGAAAGCTTGTGGGATATCGAGAGGTTCAACCTTCTTCAACAATTCAAAAACTTTTTAACGATATTGGTAGACCTGAATGGGATACAGGCATAAGAAACAAATCTCCTGAAGCCGTCAATCATTATAATAAATATGTAAGACCTCAGATAGAAATGTTAGCTGATGTTGTTCTTTATAATGAGGACTGGGATAGTATGTCTCTATCAGAAAAACAAGATGCTGTTAAAGCTATCTTGAGAGTAGCTAATTCTAACACTAAAAAAGTTCTTAAAAAATCTTTAGATCCTGACGAAAAGAAAACAAGTCTTATTTTTTCTATAAAAGGTTCAAGCTCAAAACAAAGTTTGAGAAAAGCTTTGGAATACTTTGACGTTTCTGAAAAAGATTTGTTTGATCTAGATGTAAATCAACTTTACATGCTTGAAGACATGGTAAAAAGATTTGAGAAAGATACTAGAGGAACAGGTAAAAGGCTAGGAATAGAATAAAAAAAACCCCCAGACTTAACTGAGGGTTTTAGTTCAAGACGATTTATCTTTAGTCTTTTTATGGTCAAGCATCAGGCAGCTATAACAGAATGCTTGATTAACGATCTCGTCTGACCGCATGTACTTTCCAGATGCTAACAAACCCGACAGTGCAGCACCTGCAAAGTAATCCCTACTTGGTATATCACCAGTAGGAATCTCTTCTTTTATGAACTCTTGAGCTTCTTGCTCAAGGGTTTTTTTATTATCTTTACTCATTTATGTTTTTCAACCCACCTCTTACGAAGACGGTTTAAGTACCAGATAGCTTTGTCTATATCTTCTAGACCGTTCTTTTGTTCACACCTCCACATATACTTAAGAACGTTAGCAGCGTGAGGGGCAATAGCACCTGACATATTTTCTGTCATAGCTTCAATGGCTTCAATACACTCTAACTTTGACTGGTTGTAATGCACTGGTTTATTTACTGGATCAATACTCAAACACTCTCCACACTCATCATTATCATCTAAAAGGTTACCACACTTTTTGCAGTACCACGAACTTAGCTTTCCCCACTGCATTACTATTCCTTATCAATAATAATTAATTCTGCTTCAGTGTAGGGTATGTGATAGAATGTTTCTCGCCTGTCAACTCTTGCAAAGGAAGGTTTCTTAATAACATCATCAGTCATCTGAACTCCTTTTACTTTCCAAGCTTTAGTATATTCACAGTTGAGAACATAGAAAAACAAGTTGTCTATTTCATCTTGATACTTTTTAACTAATCTTTGTTTTCTTCCTGGGATTCTAACTTCTTCCCATTGAGAAGGCCATCGACTATCTGGTAATAAAGTAAACCCTCTATTACTTAAGTAGTCTTCACCCCACTGTGCTTTACGTTCAACCTCGTGGTAGTAAGTTTTACCATCTTTGATTGAAACAACATCAGCATTATAATCTTCTTCTGTTGATAGTATCTCATGCCCTTCTGATTTTAAATATTTTATAAGGGCTTGCTTTGAAGGTTCGTTGACCTCGTTATAAACATCTGCTCTAAATTTTCTTCTGTACATACTGCCTCCGTTTTAGCTCGCATAGTAGAAGTTGTTGCTCATAGTCAGACATTATAGGCCAATTCCTTATTTCGTCAATAGTTCTTTTACAAGCTAGACATAAACCATCATCACCTATCTCACAAACTTTTTCACAGGGTGAGGGAGTGCTCCCAAATCTAGGAGCAATCTCTCTTCTTACATGAGGAATACTCATTCACACTTACGAAGACCTGTTGCAGGATCAAAGTAGCAAGCACCACCTTCATCTACAAAGTCTTGTGTCTCCTCAATGACATCTTCATCTACTAT
>Ga0208666_1001367_pt1 | contig 10871 bp, 6 predicted proteins | sample 5B_taG_FD_184078 | JGI IMG/M metagenome (GOLD analysis project Ga0208666, IMG submission 184078) | Marine viral communities from the Subarctic Pacific Ocean - 5B_ETSP_OMZ_AT15132_CsCl metaG (SPAdes) (version 2) | ecosystem: Environmental > Aquatic > Marine > Oceanic | place: Pacific Ocean...
AGAGTGGACTAACTTTACACAATTATCGGCTTATTTTAAGAAAGGAATTAAAGTTACTGATCTTTTAAATAGTCCTGCTGGCCCACCTAAAGCAAGTAATAATTTTGTAGAAATTGCACATGCGTTGTTAACTGATTCTCATTTAGGTGCTGGAGAACTTGTTGGTGTAAATGCTATAGGAAACATGACAAGTGGCGCAGCGTTTTGTGCAAGTAATAATTTTACTTGGGATGGAATTATTAGTAATAAAATAAATTTAAGAGAATTTTTGCATGAACATGGAACCTATAACTTATTAGATTTTACTGTTATTGGAGGTAAGTTTAATTTAGTTCCTGCTGTTCCTACAGATTCCAACTTTAGAATAGCTCCTAATGCAAAAGTAGATATAAAAGCGTTGTTTACAGATGGAAATATAAATGATTTAAAAGTATCATTTTTATCTCCTGAAGAAAGACAACTTTTTACAGCAAATGTTTTGTATAGGAAAGAAAAAACAAATGGTTTTCCTGAAACAAAATCCGTAATGTTAAGACTCAAAGGTATAGCAGATGCACCAGCAGGAGCAACACAAAGAATTATAGATACTTACAATTACGGTGGAAGCAAGTTAGATCCAGTGGAAACTTATGATATGTCAGGCTTTTGTACGACAGATTCTCATGCAAGAAAATATGCTAAATACATTTTAAAAATAAGGAAAGAAGTTGATCATGGTTTAAGTTTTAAAACAGCACCTCAATATTGTTTTAATTTAGCTCCTGGTGATTATTTTAGATTAGTTTCAGAAGCAACTCATACCAGTCGTTATGACAATGGAGTAATAACTGAGGACGGAGAAGTTATAAGTAAAGATCCTATTACTGATACAAATGCAAGTATTTATTATTGGAAAGCAGGGACAGCAGTTGAAAAAGTTCAAGAAGCTAGTGGTGTTAACTTTGTGACAGGAGCAGGACTACCTCGTGGTGTTTTATTTACGTTAAAAAATTCAGTTACAAGTAATCGTGTTTATAAGTTAGAAACTATTTCTTATGTAGAAGATGGTTTAGTAGAAATTTCAGGAAGTCATGCTCCTTTAACAGATGACGGAACATTGGCTATCCTGCAAGGATGGGATAACGGTACGGATTCTCACTTTATGGACTTAATTACATGACCGTTTCAGCAGTTGATTTTCCAGCAGTCAAACCAAGTTCTAGAAGTTTTTCTCCTGGAGAATATCCAAGTACAACATTTGAATCTTTAGACGGCACAAAAACACATTTGCGTTATGGAAATAAAAGAGTTAATGCAACTTTAACTCTTACTTTCTCAAATATTTCTGATGCAGACGCTGGATTAATTTTGGCTAATTATGACGATGTTATGTCTGATTACGATTTTGTTCGTTTTAAAGATGAAAACGCAGCAATAGGTATTGACGGGTCATTCTTAAAACAAGAAATTAGAGATGATGCTGGTACAGGACAAACAAAATTAGGCTTGAGATGGAGGTACGATGGGCCTCCACAAGTAACAAGTGTGTATTTAGGTCGTAGTAATGTTGAATGTAAATTTGTTGCTTGCCTCGATTCGCCTTAGAATAGAATGACTGTTTAACTTAGGGATTGTTGTGGGCTACTACTCAGGTGCTGATGGTGTAATGAAAGTTGGCTCAACAACTGTTGGTAGAGTCACGACTTTTAGTTTTACATCAAGTCAAGAAACATTAGATGTAACAACGCTTGGTGATAGAGATCGAAAATTAATAGGTGGAACTCGCAGCCTTTCAGGTAGTGCTTCTATCGCTTACTACTCTGCTACTGGAGCCACTTCTGGAGATACAATGGCTTCTACATTAATGAATAATTTAATCAAAACAGGTGGTGCAGCGTCAGATACAGTAACTCTTTCTTTAGGAATTAATGATCATACTGGAGCATATAAAGACATAACAATGACAGTTGTCTTAACTTCAATTGCTGTGTCAAGCGCACAAGGCGAAATCTTTAGTGCAGACATTTCATTTGAAGCTGCTGATGCTCCTTCAGGATTTGACCTATAAAAATAAATGCCTGTTTATTTAGGAACTGGAGGATTTATTGAATTAAAACGAACATCTATGGATGCTTCGTTAAATGTGACGTTGGCAGTTTCTGATGTAAATACTTCTCGTAAAAGATTTTCAGTTGATCATAAGCTTGGACAAATTATTACTGGAGATAAACTTGATATTGCAAGAACAGATGGAACTGGAAACTTAGAACTTGTATCAGGTCATTCAGCAAGAGATGGCACTTTCTTTGTTCATATAGATGACATTGGTGGGATGCGTTTATATTCAACTCTTGCGCTTGCAGTCGGGGGTACTAAAGCCAATGCACTTGCGTTAGTTACTCCGTCAGAGCAGCAAAGTCTTAGCATTACAGTTAGGAATACTTCATATAAGCCATTAGCAAGAGTAGAAGAATATGAGTTCACAACACAACGGGATCAAGTAGAAATTAATCAATTAGGAGATACATTTAAACGTCAATATGATTCTGGCTTGATTTCTGGACAAGGTTCAATGACTTGTTTTTGGGAACATAGATATGTTGCAACTGATCATGATTATTCAACTGATCAAGAATTTTCATCTTATTTAGCTCGTTTAATTTTAAGAGTTCAACAAGGTGCAGATTTTTTTGGTCGATTCTTTTTATATAGAGAATCAGCGGCTTCAGTAAATAACGCTTGGTATGAATGTGATGCACAGATCACCAGTTGTTCTGTGACTGTCCCTAATGTTGGAATAATTAAAACTAATATTGATTTTGTTACGTCAGGAGAATTTCAATTGAAGATTGGCTCTACACCTGCTTATTTACTTCAAGAGAATACTGACTATATATTGAAGGAAGATGGAAATAAAATTTCTTTAGAGGATGATGCAACATAATGTATAAGAGAAGTAAACTGTCCCTAAAGTCCTTGAGTTAAATGGCAGATCTAAAAATTAGTCAGTTGCCTGCTTTAGCTGAAGCAGACTTAGCAGCAACCGATGAACTTGCAGTTGTTGATGGGAGCGCATCAGAAACCAAAAAGATTACAGCTAAAGCTTTAGTTGAAAAAGGTGTTGCCTTAATTGATGCGGCAAGTATTCCTGCTACGGCATTAGCAGGGTTGAGTGCAAACTCTGTTGTAACAGCAAGCATCACAGACGGGAATGTAACAAATGTAAAACTTGCTAATTCAAGTCTCAGTCTCGGTGGGGTAAGTATTGCTCTTGGGGCAACAGATGCTACACCAGCTTTTAATTTAACGGATGCAACAAATTATCCAGCAGCTTCTTTAACAGGTACTTTATCTAATTCTCAACTAGCAAATTCGTCAGTTTCTTTAGGTGGTGTATCAATAAATTTAGGAGGAACAGATGCGACTCCTGCATTTAATCTTACTGATGCAACAGGATATAAAACTACTGAGTTAGTCGGAACAATAACTAATGCTCAATTGGCTGGGTCAATAGATGTTTCAAAATTAGTTGGTTCAAATATTTCGTTAGGAGGAGTAACTATTGCTCTAGGAGGAACTGATGCAACTCCTGCTTTTAATCTTGCAGACGCAACAGGCTATCCAACATCTTCATTAACAGGAACAATTACAAATGCTCAGTTAGCTGGATCAATAGCTAATTCAAAGCTTGTAAATTCTTCAGTTAGCTTTGGCGGTATTTCTGTTGCTTTAGGCGCAGCAGACGCAACTCCAGCTTTTGATTTATCAGATGCAACAAGTTATCCAACTTCAGCATTAGTAGGGACGATTACAAACGCACAATTAGCAGGTTCAATTGATAATTCTAAGTTAACTAATTCTGCTGTTTCTCTTGGAGGAATATCTGTAAGTCTTGGTGGTACTGACGCTACACCAGCATTTAACTTAACTGACTCTACAGGTTATCCTACTTCGTCATTAGTTGGAACAATTACTAATGCACAATTAGCAGGAAGTATTGCTGGAACCAAGTTGGTTTCGGGAAGTGTAACTTCAACTCAGCTAGGAGTAGATTCGGTCACGGCATCAGAACTCGCAGATGATGCGGTTGATACTAATGCTATTGCAAATTCAGCCGTCACAGATGCAAAGGTAGCGAGTGGAATTAGCGGTACGAAGTTAACCGATGGAACAGTTACAGCAGCCAAGTTAAACACAAGCAATATCAATAGGTCGCTAAATGTAGCTTCTGGATCGCTTGGAATTAATAACGCAATTACAGCAGCGACAAGATCAGGAATTAGTTTTAACGCTCAGGGGTTGATCACGGGAACGGTAGCTTTGGCAGCTAGTGATCTTCCCCTAGCTACTACGTCAGCAGTTGGTGGTGTTTCTGTAGGAGCTGGTTTAACTGTTAGTGGAGCAGGTGCTTTATCAATAACAAATAGCGTTACTGGTGCAACAGTATCTGGAATTACTTTCAATAATCAGGGTGCAATTACAGCAGCAACAGGATTAGTCGCTGGAGATCTTCCAACAGCAACAACAAGTGCTAAAGGTGCTGTTCAAATTACATCAGGAGGAGGTTTAACTGTTGATGGTTCAGGAAATCTAACGACTTCAACGAGTGGAATTAGTGCAGGTACTTATACAAAACTGACTGTCAATACAAAAGGTGTTGCTACTGCTGGAACTGTACTTGCAGCTTCAGACATCCCATCTCTTGATGCAGCTAAAATAACAACAGGAAGTATTGCAGCAGCAAGAATTGGTGCAGACACAATTGACGGTAGTAAGTTATCTAATAGTTCTACAACTATATTTGGATCTGTAGGTCAGACTGGTTTCCCTACGAGTCAATTTACTGGTCAGTTTTTCTTTGACTCAGTAACTGAAGATTTATACATTTTTGATGGTAATGCTTATCAGCCCGTAACGACATTAACTAAAGGTTCGTTGGTACTAGGAGGTACTTTCAACGCTAATACTTCTCAAGTAGCGTCGGTAACTACTGCTGGAGCTGCGGCAGGATTAGCGGTTGGAAGTAATGTTCCTACTCCTTCAAGTTCTACTGATGGTTTATATTTAGTAGTTGAACTTGCTGGAACGCCCAGTGCGCCAGCTCCTGTAGTTGCATTAGCACCACCAGATTATATTTTAGGAGTTACAAATACTGGAGGTAGTTCTTGGGAAGAAATTGATTTATCGCAGACCGTAGCTGGTCAAGTTGCAAGCAATATAACTTTCACTCCTTACGGTCAACTTGCAGCAACTAATGTTCAAGATGCACTGCAAGAATTAGAAACAGAGAAGTTAGCACTTACGGGTGGTACAGTGAGTGGTCAAGTGCTTATTGGTAATTCTGGAAGCTTAGTTTTTGAAGGTTCAAGTATAGATGCGTATGAAACAACTATTGGAGTAGCAAACCCAACTGCAAGCGATAAAACAATACTTTTCCCTGATGTTTCTGGAAATGTAATAACAAGTGGCGACACCAATACAGTTACATCAACAATGGTTGATGGAAGTTTAATAAATACAAACATAGCTGCAAATGCTTCTATTGCTCTTAGCAAATTAGCTGCTCTTACTTCTGCTCAAATTATTATTGGGAATGGATCAAACGTCCCAACAGCAGTAGCAGTTACAGGAGACATAGGAATTAATAATGCAGGTCTTACATCTATTACTGCTGGAGCAATTGTTAACGCTGATGTCAGTTCAACTGCTGCGATTGCTGGAAGCAAAATTACGACTGGAACGACAAGTGCCGTTGGTGTCTTACAACTAACAGATTCAACAAACAGTACAAGTGCTACAACTGCTGCTACTCCTGCTGCTGTTAAAACTGTAAATGACGCACTAACAACTACAACAGCAACAGCCAACGCTGCGGTTCCGAAAGCTGGTGGCACGATGACTGGCAATCTAATTATTGATAACGCAAAAGAGTTGAGGCTAAGTGAGGCAGATGGTGACGGAGCTAATTTCACAGGATTAAAAGCACAAGCACAATCATCAGATATAACTCTTACTCTTCCTGCTGTTGCACCAACAACAGGTCAAGTACTTAAGGCTGGATCGACTGCTACAACACTTGAATGGGCAACTGATGCTGCAACTGATGCAACAAAACTTCCATTAGCAGGCGGCACGATGAGTGGTGCGATTGCAATGGGAACAAGCAAAATAACTGGTCTTGGAGATCCAACAGCAGCGCAAGATGCCTCAACTAAAACGTACACAGATACAGCAGATGCTTTAAAACTAAATCTTTCTGGAGGTACGTTAACTGGAGATTTAACCCTTAATGCTCAAAAAGATTTACGTTTTGCAGACGCTGATAGTTCAAATTATGTAGCCCTTCAATCACCAGCATCAATTGCAAGCAACTTTACTCTTACGCTTCCTTCTTCTGATGCTCCTGTTTCTGGCTATGTTTTAGCTTCTGATTCTGCTGGTACTTTATCTTGGGTCGATCCAGGTTCTAGCTCATCACCAACATTTACAGGAGATGCAACACTTACTAATGATGGAGCTTTAGTTGGAGCATCAAGTTTAAATGCAACTTATACAGGCAACGTAAAAACTCTTGTTGTTACTGTTGCTTCTAAGACTGGCGCACATCGTTATCAAGGATCTGGATCTGGATCTGGATATAAGATTGGCGGCAAAGAATCACCATTTATAACTCTTACTCCAGGTCGTACATATAAATTTGATCAAGCAGATGGTACTAACTCAGGTCACCCATTACGTTTCTATTTAGAAGCAGACAAGACAACTGCATATACAACAGGCGTTACTACTAACGGTACTGCTGGTTCGTCAGGTGCTTATACGCAAATAGTTGTTTCAGACTCAACTCCACAAGTTCTTCATTATCAATGTTCAGCACATTCTTTAATGGGTAATGCTGTTCAAACAAATAGCAATGTATCTGCAAAATTAGCAACAGCAAGAACAATTGGAGGCGTTAGTTTTGATGGATCAGCAAATATCAACCTTGCAGGTGTAAATGCTGCTGGTAATCAAGACACGACAGGGAACGCAGCTACTGCAACAGCACTCGCAACAGCAAGAGCAATTAACGGAACTAATTTCGATGGCTCTGCGGATATAACGGTTACTGCTGCGGCTGGCACGTTAACTGGTGGAACTCTTGCTAGTGGAGTAACAGCATCAAGCTTGACTTCTGTTGGGACATTAACTGGCCTGACTGTTAGTGGAAATATTTTAATGAGTGGAACTGGAGTCCTTGACATTCCAGTTGGTACTACAGCACAACGTCCAGGCTCAGCAAATACTGGAATGTTTAGATATAACAGTACTCTTAATCAATTTGAAGGATATTCAAGTACAGGATGGGGAGCAATTGGTGGTGGTGCTGGAGCTACTGGAGGTATTGCTTCTGGAGTACAAAATGAAGTATTTATTGAAAATGATCAAACAGTAACAGCAGATTATGCTTTGGGAACTAACAAAAATGCAGTATCAGTTGGAAACTTAACTGTAAATAATGGAGTAACGATTACAATACCTAGTAATGCGACTTGGGTGGTGCTTTAAATGCCAGCTTACGGAAAAGTTAAAGTTGATACGATCACGTATGACTTATCGGGAACTGCGACTGATGTAAGTGTTTCCAATATTGCAACTAAAGCTTCACCTACCTTTACTGGAACGGTAACAATACCAACTCCTACGGCTGGAGACAATAGTACTAAAGCTGCTTCTACTGCTTTTGTTGTTGCAAGTTTCGCTACTAAAGCAAGTCCTACATTTACTGGAACGATTAATGCAGCAGATCTTGTACTAAGTGGGGATTTAACTGTTAATGGGTCTACCACTACGATTGACACGACCACCCTTCAGGTGGAGGACAAAAATATTCAAATCGGTAAAGTATCAACTCCTAGTGATGTTACGGCAGATGGAGGGGGGCTAACTTTACTTGGAGCTACAAATAAGACATGGAATTGGGTTAACTCAACTGATGCTTGGACTTCTAGTGAGCATATACATGTAGGAGATAGTAAAGAGTTGAAATTAGGTGATGCTAATGATTTTTACATAGTCCATGATGGGTCAAATACCAAACTAATGAACAGCACAGGTTATGTGTTGTTTCGTAGTGGGGGTGGAACTTTATATTTAGATGGCTCTAATATCCAACTTAGGTCAGGAGACGGTGGCGAGAATTATCTGATTTGCAATGATGATGGAGCCGTAGAAATAAATCATAATAACGTCAAAAAGATAGAAACTTCGGCAACGGGCTGTACTGTCACTGGGACGTTAGCAGCTACGGCTGTTACTGGTGATGGATCTGGTTTAACTAATCTTCCCCCTGCTGGTAACACCGTTGACCTAGTAGCCGATGGTGCTATTGCTGCTGGTAAGCCTGTGATTATTAAAAGTAATGGTAAGGCGGCTCAAGTAGGAGAGACACTGTCTGTTGCAAGTAGTCCAATAATAGACACTAATGGAGTAGCTCAAGGCGGTACAGGATCAGGCTATCACGATTTCGGTCCGGGGGCACATGACAATATGGCATACGATCCTGAAAGTGATATGACATTACTTATTTGGAAAAATACCAATGATAATGTGTTGTATTACAAGATGTATGAAAGTACTGGTGGTGGATATAACGAAATAAATGCTGCCCGTACAGCATTTCCAGATTACATATCGGGAACAGATTTTGCTTGTTGCAGTTTATCTAATAAAAGATTTGCTGTTTGCTGTGAAGATAATAGCAAGATGAAGATACAGATTGGGCAAGTTAATTCAGATGGGACAAATTGGACTTGGGGTAGTGCTTATTATATTGATGGGCAATCTGGTACAGCAGGTGATTATCGTGAGCCACACATGGTAGCTATTGGCGACGATAGAATTGCCTTTTATGCAAGAGCAAATAATAGTACTTGTAAATGGAATACAAACACACCGGGATTTCTTGTTGGAGATGTTACAAGCACTAATGTTTGGAATTATAGAAGTTGGACTGCTATAGATGGTAGTCACAACTGCGATGGACAATGGAGAGATCTTACTTATGATTCCACAAATGATATTATTGCTTTTGTATGGAGGAGAGATTCTACTGATACTAATGACTATATTATGGGTGCAAGAGTTAGTTCTGGAACAAACCCAACATTTACATTAGGTACTCCATTACAACATACCACTGGAACTGTCAAAAATAGAGTTAGGTACAACTCAGTTAAAAATATATTTGTCACAGCATGGGAAAGTAGCAGTATTTTTTATATGAAAGCTCATACCATTAATTCCACTACATTAGCTGTTACTGCTGGTACTGCGGTTAACTGGAATCATGGAATGGGTTTTTTATCTCTTAATCTTGTAACTTCTAATGAAGGTGGAGCTTTTTCAGTGGTTGTTGGAACTGACAATACTACAAGAATAGTTTCAGCATCATTTGCTGGTACAAACAACATAACTACAACTTTAAATGGTAGTTCAAACAATCCAGTATGTAGTAACTACGGCAGTGTAGGTGAAGCTTGTTGTGTTTATATTGCTCATACAGGCAGGGTTTTATCAGTAGTAAGATCAGGTTCAGGCAGTGCTGCTGGAATGGTTTTAGGTACTAATAAAACAACACAAGCAACAACTAACGTAGATTATTTAAATTGTATAGGTTTTGCGCCTTCAGCAATTAGCGATGGAAATACAGGAACAATTAATTTAGACGGGAATACTGTTGACAATCAATCTGGATTGACTGCTGCTACCAGATACTATGTGCAATCTGATGGATCGTTAGGAACGAGTCAATTTGCAGGGGCTGGAGGAACTAATGTAAAGAGTGGTGGAATGGCACTTTCTGCAACTAAGTTACTTATAAGAGCAAGTTATGCTGAATAAATAAAACTTCTTTCTTATTAAGAGCTAAACTACCAACAAACACGATCCAATCATGGCTTACGGAGATTTAAAAGTAAATAACCTGATCTATGACACTGGATCTGGTGATGCAACAAGAACTGTTCTTAGTATTCCTCAATTAGCGTCACCTACTTTTACTGGTACGGTTACTGTTCCTACACCAACAGCAGGAGATAATTCTACAAAGGCAGCAACAACAGCATTTGTAGCTACAAGTTTTGCGCCTCTTGCATCACCAACTCTTACTGGAACGCCAGCAGCACCTACCGCATCTGCTAATACAAATACAACACAAATAGCTACAACAGCCTTTGTGATGACAGAGGTTGGGGATTATGCACCTTTATCTGGAGCGACTTTTACAGGAACAGTTAATGGTACAAGTTTAGTATTATCTGCGGATCTCACTGTTAATGGAACGACAACTACGATTAATACAACCAATCTAGATGTAGAAGATAAAAATATAACTTTAGGTAAGGTTTCATCTCCTTCAAATACAACTGCTGACGGTGGTGGCTTAACTCTTAAAGGAGCTAGTGATAAAACATTTAATTGGGTTAACTCGACAGACTCTTGGACAAGTTCAGAAAATATTGAAGTAGCTGCTGGAAAATTTTTTAAGGATGACAAAGGAAATTTAAGATCTATACCTGCCAATACTCAAGGTTCAGCACATGTAGCTGTAGCGGCTGATGCTGGTAAAGCTATTTATATTTCTACTGGTGGAGTTACTCTGAATAATTCAATTTTCTCTGCTGGAGATGCCGTGACGATTATTAATAACAGTGGATCAGATCAAACGATCACTCAAGGTTCTGGAGTAACGCTCCACAATTCGGCTGATGCCTCAACTGGAAATAGAACTTTAGCTGCTAGAGGGATGGCAACTGTCTGGTTTGCAAGTGCTAGTGTTGGATATATCTCAGGCGCAGGGTTGAGCTAATGACACCAATGCAACAAATGCTTCTTGGCGTAGGTTCTAAGGA
>Ga0208666_1001369_pt1 | contig 10871 bp, 12 predicted proteins | sample 5B_taG_FD_184078 | JGI IMG/M metagenome (GOLD analysis project Ga0208666, IMG submission 184078) | Marine viral communities from the Subarctic Pacific Ocean - 5B_ETSP_OMZ_AT15132_CsCl metaG (SPAdes) (version 2) | ecosystem: Environmental > Aquatic > Marine > Oceanic | place: Pacific Ocean...
GTATTCGTACTCACCAACAATGGTCTTGAATCCATAAATATCACTGTACGTCAAAGTGTACCCGTTTACCAATTGGTTACTTAGGTTCACAGGTATGAAATACCAGGTGTTACCGTAGTAGTACAAACGCAGTTGCAACGACAAACAAATGCTGTTTAGCAAGTTGTAACAGCTAATAAAAGTCTGATTGCCGGCGTTGTCTGTTTGTGCAAATGCGTGCGTATGAATACGCATGCGACGCGTGTTGGCAAAATTGGTGCCTCCTGGATGTGCAAGCAAACTCATAACTGCGTCATCCGTGGAGTACACGTCGTCAGCCATTTCGATGCGGCTGTCATCAGGGTCTTGATCGTGTAGGTAACTCCACGTTGTCCACTTCTCCTGTATGTTCGTTATGATGTTGTCAAACACAATTTGGAAGCCATCGTACGCTGTGCCGTTGTTATTGTAATCGACGTTCTTGAGCAATGACAAGCCATCGGTTGCAACTATACGCAATGTGTTTATTGGTGTGCTTTCTTGCAAATCAACCTGCTCGCATAGTATAGTACCTACCCAAATGCGCTCGCTGTCACGCAAAACCTCCAACAACCAGTCACCGTCCTGAGCGTCTAGCAGGTTTGTGATTAATGTAGTTAGAGCGCTATCGCCAGCCGTCCATAACGTTTCAACTTCACAACGTGAATGCACAATACCTGGTAAGAGTAAAGTGTCGTCAGTATTCTCGTAAATCAGCTTTACGCCTTGCGGTCCAAGGTCAAATTCCTTGCCGCTGTCGGTGCCTGACGTATTCTGAATGATGCGCACAACGTATGCTTCACCATTAATGCTTTGCGCGGTGCTCGATGCGTAGAGGTAGCTGCTCATGCGTAACGGTTGCGGCTTGTGCCTGTTCGAGCGTTAGACAAAAAGATGTCGTTGCCTTGGATGCGTCCAAACACTTGTACCTGGTTGCCGCCCATCATGTCCTTTAATTTACTCAATGGCGCCACAACTTCAGGGTCGATCGCGGCATTTTTGTTGTCGCCAATAAGGGCCATGGTCGGACCAAACGCCACACCACCTTGCGCAAGTGCTGGCGCTTCTAAGTTGCGCTGCGCCATGTTGCTTAAGGCCGTACCTGCAATGACAAAGCCCACACCAGCTGCAATGGCAAGCCCTGGATTGGTTATAATGAATTTGCGGAACTGTTTCATGGCAGTGGCAAGCGCAATCATTTGGTTACCGATATTAACCATCATGCCACCAAGCACGCGCAAGCCTTTCATTATGAAATTGCCAGTGCCGTCAAACGCTCCTGCAATACCCGTAAGGGCTTGGCGAATTACGTCGGCCATATCAATGAATTCCTGCTTAGTTGCTTCGGCTTGCACTTGTACGTTTTCTAGCATGCTGAAAAATTGACCCATGGACATGCGCGCGGTGTGCGTGCCGACAGTTACGTTTTCAAGCTCACTAAATAATTCACCAAGTGTTGTGGCCGTTGTCGCACTGCTCTTATTAAAGTCGTCTGTAGTTTCTGTTGCACTTTCAAGTGCCTTTTGCTCGCGATCTAGTACAATAATGAGCTGGTCGGCTGCATCTGCGCTGCGCTGGTAAGTTTCAATGTAATCCTTTAATGCTTTAATTTTGTCGCGTAAGCCGGCCTTTACAATTGCGTCGCCTTCGCGCTGTGCCTGTTCTAACGTTTGCAGGTTTTCGTTTGCTTCTGCCACTCTGCGCAAACTGTCTTCACGTGCGGCGTTAATTCGGTTGAAATCCTTAGTAGCGTCGCCTGTTAATTTAATCCCCGTTTCTAACGCTAATTGTGTTTTGTTTAAGCTTATGAGTGCCGCTTCCTGTTTCTTAGTTTCTTTAGTTGCGGCCTTTGCCTCTTTGCGTACTCGCAAAAACACACCTGCAATGGCGCCTAATGCAACGCCCAAAGCAAGCATGCCTGGCGCAGTGGTCAAAAAAGCTAGATTCATGAGCTTAATTGAAGTAATAATTTTGGGAATCGCGATTAGCAATGGCCCAATTGCACCAACAAGTACGGCAATGGCACCTGCTAGCTTTAAGGTAGTAGGTGACAACTTTGCAAAGCCCTGCATTAGCTCTGTGAATTGTTCCAAGCCCTTGTTTACAAACGGCAAAATTTGATTGCCGACATTGGCTAGGGCAATTTTAAGGTTGTCCATGGCCGTGCTAAAACGTCCTGTGGCTGTTTTGCTTAAGCGTTCCATTGCGCCTTGTGCAAACCCCCCTTGTTCGGCAAAAGCTTTGAGCACCTGATTAAACTGTTCCACGCTGACAGCTCCTGCGCCTAATTTGTCAGCCGGCAACCCTGTAGCGTCTGCAAGGGCCGTAAAAATTGGAATACCTCGTTCTGCTAGCTGGTTCAGGTTTTCTAACTCAACCTTGCCCTTGGCGTTGACCTTAGCGAAAATTGAAGCAATTTCTTCAATGCTGTTGCCGCTAGTTGCAGCAATGTCACCAAGAAATTTAAGTTGTTGGTTTACCTCGCCGACTCCCGTGCCGCTTGCAATCAGTTGACGTGCTGCATTTGCTACAGCTTCAATTTGAAAAGGCGTTTCCGCAGTAAAATCGTTAAGCTGCTTCATCATCATTGCAGCTTGCTCTGCGCCACCAGTCAAGCTTACAAACGACGTTTCAAGCTGCTCCATGTCAGCAGCACTTTTTACAGCAGCTGCGCCGAACGCTGCAATAGGCAACGTCAAACTGCGCGTCATGCTTTGTCCAAGACGTTCAAAGTTGCTTGTCATTGAGCGCATATTGCGCTGCACGCGTCCAAGCGATTTGTTTAAGTCGCGAGTATCTGCGCCAATGCGTACTACGAGATCTCCAAGTTTAGCCATCTTTATTTGTTGCGAATGCTTTTAACTGATTCCAGCCGTGACTGGGGTTTTTCTTTTCTTGCTTTTCCCACGGGAATGTCGCAAGGTCTTTTGGCTTTAGGCTTGCGCCTTTTTTGGTGTGTACGTTAAGCAACAACGCGGTCTGCCATCGGGTACGCTCCCAGGCGTCACGGTGTTGTGATTCCTGTAAGTTGTACCGACCGCGCACCGCGTTGCCGAACTGTCGAAATGTGAAGTCGTACAGAGCGTCAGGGGTGAGGCCGAGTAGCCCCAACCCCAACGACTCTATTTCGTCCCATTCAAGTGGCTTGCTGTCGTCGTCACCTCGGTTTTTTTTTCACCGCCTGGCGACATTGACTCTTCAATCACCTGCATCACATTTGCCAAGTCCGCAACGTCAATTAGACCAAGAAAATCATCCACTGACATTTCAAACTTCATACCCTGCTTGCGGCAGCCTTCTTCTACAAAGTAGTATAGCAGCTCAGGCATCTTTGTGACGTCCTCGCTGTCTAGCGTTGCCACCTTGTTACCTGTTTCGTTCTCAAAGTTTCGCCACGCACGCATGCTTGCGCGCACAGGGAAGGTTTGGTTGTCAAGGGTGATCGTCATGTATTACGAGTGGTCTTGGAATGTAATTGCGCTCACGCACTCAAGAGTAGCAGTGTAAGACGCGTTGTCTTCTGTTCCTGCACTCAACTCCAATGAAGTAATGTACGCTTCAAAGACAATTTCTTTGTCGCCATCTACCTCGGCGCCAGCTGTAAAGTTGTACGAGCAAACCTTGACGTCTTGCTTATTGCCAGCCAAAAAGTCAACCATCAATTCGTCGTAACCGTTAGTCGCGTCACCAGCGTAGAATGCAGTGAAGTTGACGGTCAATGTCTTCAAGCCTGGCAACAATGCGCGGTAACCGCCGTTGTTTTTGCTTGTGGTGTCCCGTGTTTCTGTTGACACGGATACGCTCAAATCAGTTACGTGATCAGCGACGACAACGGCTGTGCCGTCTGTTTCGAACATCACTGTGTACTGTGAGCCATTAAAAATACCTGTAGTGGCCATAATTATTCGTTGTTAGTGGTTTTTCTGCGGTCTGCAATAATGAGATTGATGAGCACGTCAAGGTAACCGAATACCTGATTGTCCTTGTCGCTAGGAGTTGCGTTGACAATTATCTTAACAAAGGCCAAAAGCCCGAGCGTCAACTCTCCCCAATTTTCTGCAATGAATGTAAGTGGGTCCATTATCGTTTAATTCTGAAGGTGTAGTCCTGCACTGCAATATAAGTCTTGCGGTCAGCACTCACCTCGGTTATTTCGTTTGTGTAGTGGATTGATTGCACTGTAATGTTTCCAGCACTTGCGTCAGTTACTGTTACGCCCTTGCGATTAAGTGCGGCTCGCACCAAATCCGCTAAGTTGTTGCACGCCTGATAGGTAGGCCCTACGCTAAAAATTTCGCATTGTGCTTCGTCAATGGGCGTGCCGTCTTTCGTGTCGCTAGGTGAGTTGCTCACTACGCTGTACACGATATAAGGCATGGCAACGCCTTCTTTTGCAAGCTCAGGGTAGATGCGACCCCCGACAAGGGTATTAACAGGGCTGTCGTTTGTCAGCAGATTGTATATGGCTAGTCCTACTTTCATCGCATGTACTTTTCGTATTCGCGCTTCAACAAACGATTGCGCAACGCTGCCATGCGGCTTTGTGTCGCGCGCTTACTGCGGTCAAATACGCCTGTGTTAGGCGTGCTTTTTTTGACGCCAAAGCTGTCACCGCCTTCCACAATGTGCGCAAACCATCCATCGCTGTATTTGCGCGTCTTGCGGCGTCCAATGGTGTTTGTGCGTGGACCTGCAATCACTTTCGTGCTGCGCTTGTCAGGTTGCCAAATGCCTATGCTGCGACGCAGCTGGCCACGCTTGACCAAAATATCTGAGCTGTCTTTGCGTTGCACCAAGATGTCTCGTGCAAAGTCTTTGACGTTTGCTTTTGCGGATGCGGTGTACACATCGCCAACGCGCTCATTGATAGCAAGCAGGTTGTTGTAATCCTTCTCGCTCCATTGTGCAAGCTTGTCAAGCTTTTTTAGCACCTTCTCTATGCCTTCAACTTTAACCGTCGCCATTACTCAGATATTACGCGCTCGGTTACCAAGTGAATCATGTCTTTGCGACCTACCTCTTGCACGGCAAGGATGTTGTAGTAATCAGTGCCGTGCTTAACGCGGTACTTTGGCGTAACTAAGCGTGTAAAGCTTGAACTACGAACGCGCCAGGTAACGCGATTAATGGCGGTTTCTTGATCTGCAATAATGCTGCTGCGTGCGGCCTTGTTGTCCATAGCTGCCCACACGGTTACGAATGATTGAAACGCGTCAGATTGTGTTGCCTCGCCGTACGCGTCAATCGTTGGGCTTGCTGCAGGTGCCTCAATAGTTATGCGACGATCAAAAAAGCCAATGTTCATTGCCGCATGTCAATAATGCGCTCGCTGTTAAGCAAGCTGTGGACACTAAGGGGAACCGTGTTAGCAGATGCGCCAGTAATTACTGCGCGACGATTCTCAAACCAGTGCGCGACAAGCAGTTTGGTTGCCACTTGGATTTGTGCAGACTCAGCAGCGCCACAGTTGCATGTAATTGTGACCGGGCTTGCGTTGTATTCTTCTAGGTCAGGTGTGTCGTGAAAATAGATGCGCGTAGTGTTGTCTGTCAACTTCTGCACATACCAATTTGACGTAGACAAAGTTTGCTCTGCGCCAGATCTGTCTTTGTATTTAACATCGACAACTCGCGTAACTGGGCCAAACGCCAACGACGCATTACGCCATCGCGACAAGTAAAACTTTGTCGAGCCATCAGCAGTAAAGTGCCGGTTCGTGTAGTCGCTAATGTGCGCTACGGCGGCGTTAAGCAATGCCGTAATCGTAGTGTCCTCGTCGGACCCATCAACGCGCAGAAAAAGTTTCATATCAGCAAGTGATACGACGTCCGTTCCAGAAGTGTAGGATGGTTTGGTAATGATCATGGCAAAGAAAAAAAAGGAAGCTCAGCCCAATTGCCAAGCTTCCAAGTTTAGTTGTTAGGCTACGAAGTCAGAAGTGTAAGCCAAGGCTCCAGCCTGACGCACATCTGTGTCGTAGAACTTGTTCACGTGCAAAGCAATTTGCGCTGTACCTGCGTTGCTGTATGGGTCAACCAAGAGGTCAATACCACCAAAGAACGCGAGCACCATACCCAAAGTAAAGTCACCAAACAGAACTGCGCCCTGGCTTGCGTCGTCATCGACCAAGTTAGGCGTAAAGTTTGTTGGGTAGCCGTCAATGCTATTGCCTTCCATCAGCGCGCTTACGCTTGCGATTGCAGCTTCAGCCTTCAAAATTGACAAGGCAGAAGGCGAACCGACGTACTGACAACGTGACAAGTCACCACCGGCAGCCAACACCGCTTTTTGCATGTTGTACAAGTCAGCAGATGCCACAGCAGCGCCAGCCTTGTCCACAATTGTGCCAGCAGAAGCAGCAGCCTTTGCAAACACAGCCTTATCGATTGTCTCGTTGATACCTGCAGCCAGCTCGCGTGAAATCATGGCATCGACTTGAGCACCGCCCTGCAAAATCAACTGCTTGCTGTACTTGGTGTTAGCAGCGACACGGATTGGCGACAAAGTGACTTCGTCAAGTTCCAAGCCTGAAGCAGCATCGGCAGAAACTTCCGTTTCCTCAGTACCTGCAGCCTTAGCAGAAACGCGTGGAAACTTGAGGTTGCCAGTTGCGTTGTTAATGGTTGTCACACCTACGCGCTCCGCCATAGTTGGCGTGCGCAGGGCATCAATAACACCTGGAACGGTTGTGGCAACAAAGCCCGAGCCGTCGCCAGAATCAGCCTGAAAATCGTCAGCACCACCAGCACGGTACAATGCAGAAGCAGGAATTCCAATTTGGCCTGACATCTGCAAACCGCGCATTTGATATTCTTTTGCGGCTTCTTGTGACCACTCAGCTTCGGCGCCTTCGAGTGCCTTGCCAAAGCTTGCAGCTTGCACAGCGCGGCTTAGGCTGAAAGAGCGATTAATTTTGTTAATCTCCTTAGCCTCTGACACAGATGCGCCACCCATTTGTGCTTGGCGTGCAATCATGTCTTCGTGGGCCTGACGACGGTTAATTTTACCGTCAAGACGCTCAACCTCGCGCTTGCAAAGGTCGGCTTCTTCTTCTTCGTTGTTGGTCCAATCGCGGTTTTCTGTTTCTGCGACGTTTACCAACTCTTCAAAGCGATCAGCGTGCTTGGCACGGGTCGCCTTCATCTCGTTGAGATTCATTTGTTGTGGAATTTGAGGTTCTTTATTCTCTGTATCTGTGTCGGCAACCGCATCCGCGATTACTTCGTTTTGCTCAAGCTGTTGATCACGCGCTTGCACCGTGGCGGCTGCGTATGCTGGGTACGTCACTGGTGACACATCCAACAGTTGCCGCACTTTGTCTACGCTGCGCACAGTGCGCTCTTCGTTCCATGACTGCTTGTCAATGGTAAAAGCAAACGACGACTGTGAAATGTCACCGCGCTTAACGCTCTCGTAGAAGTCTCGTGCGTATTGCTGGTCTCCCAGCTTTACTTTGTATTTCAACCCACGCTCGTCTGTTGACAGCTCAAGCGTGCCATTGCCTGTGCGTCCCAAAATCAGATTTGGGTCGTGGTTAATGAGTGCGCGTACGTCGTTGTCCATTACGTCATCGAATGCGCCTGGACGGATGACCTCGCGGAATGCGCCAAGGTCCGTTTCGCTGTTGAATACAGCTGCGTAGCCTTCAAGCGTCATTTCATCGCCTTCAGCGTCGCGCACCTCAATTGTGCCCATTGTCCGCTTTTCGGCGTCTTTATGCTGGTTGTTGTCCTCCATCGGTTGATACTTTCTCGCTGTACTCGCCTAGGCGGTCCAATGCGATTTGGTTAATCTGAATTGTATGCTGATCACCGCCGTTGACGGGGTTCATTTGCTCTTTGCCGCGCACTTCGTTGATGCTCATAACACCGCTTTGTAGCATCTGCTGATAAAAGTTGGTGCGTGCGGCCAAATCGCCTCTGTACAGGTCGTTCATGTTAAACTTGCTGTAGACGTCTGGGCGCTCAAAGCTCTGAATCAACTTGCGGTCAATTTCTTGCTCAATGCGTTTGGCCCAGGGGGCAATTGTGTGACGTGCAAACTGTAAATTCTGCTGTTCTACGTTGTTAAACGTCGTTTGGCTCGGTAGCTGTACGAGCGACGTCGGTACGCTGTATATGCGGCAAATTTCTTCCGCTTGGAACTTGCGCGTCTCAATAAACTGCGCTTCATCTGGCGTAATTGTAATGCGTTGGTACTTAAAGCCAAACGGCAACAGCTTAGTCCCTGCGTTCATTGCGCTTTGGTTCCAACTGTTTTGGATAACGTCCATTTGTTCCTTGCGCAAGGGCTGATCTGACGCAAGTACGCCTGTCATTTGCCCCTTTTGCCCAAAATACTCGCTGCCAAAGTCCTGTGCCGCCTTGGCAAGGCCCATGTTTTCGCGATGCAAGCGAATAGGACTCATCTTGTTCATGCAGCTTATCTCAAGCATGTTATCTTGAGTCACTGCGCCGTAGTCGCGGATGACAAATACTCGTTCGCCGTCTACATCCTTTACATCAACGTCGTAGTAGCTCACTGGCACCAAGCGCTCGGCATAACCTCGTGCGTTGCGCTCAATAATGGCGTAACCGCATCCGTACATGAGTGCGCTGGCCATCACATTCTCCCAAAAATCAAAGGCGTTTTGGTGCTCGTTAGGCGCTGACGTGATCAGCTCGTACGATGGGTGTTGGTTGGCTACCTCAATGTTGCGCCCGTCACGCACGTAAATTTCAAGGTCAAGGCTGCTAATCGTGCTTGCAATCTTGTTGATGCAAGCGTACACAGTGCTAATTGCCAGTGCGCTTTGTTCGGTGACGTTGACTCCGCTGCGCACAATGGGATTAATGCCCATTTCGGCCTCCAGTGTCTGACTGTTGTACTTACCTACTCGGTAACGGAACAAGGCGCTAAGGCGTTCGGTTAGTGTGGCCATACGTTGCGGGTTAGCTTATAATGTACGAATTTTTTGTCACAAGTCAAAAATCTCAAGCATAATATCTTCCTCGCCTAACGTGTGGCAATACTCATTCATAGCAATGATGCTTGCAATGATTCCGTCGACTTTCTTGTGTTCTTGTTTTTCCTTTGTGACGCGCTTGTTTTCGTTGACGTCTGTGTACACGACCGCGCAGCCCATTTGCCAACGCAGACATCGGTTGCCGCCGTGTATGATGTCGCCACGCATAACGGCCATTTCAAACTCTTTAGTGGGTCCATTAAACGTGACAATGTTCTGCTTCATTTTGTTACATACAATGTCGTCTGCTGTAAGCTCGCTGATGACGTATGCAGAAAAAGCTGGGTCGTATCCCACAGCCCGAACGTCATATTTCTTGCACTGATCGCTGATGTATTTTGCTACAAGTGCGTAATCGGTAACGTTGCCTGGCGTAATTGTAATGTCGCCCTGGCGCTCGTACGCTATGTAATCAATACCAGCGGTTAATTTTTTTGTATGAGCCTTCTCTGAATTGACAAACTGATGCACAATCAAATAAAAACAATCGTTCACCTCGTCACGAAACAACAACGCAAATGCTGTAAGGTCCTGTGTGGATGCAAGGTCAAGCCCAGCATAGCACGGCATTGTGTTTAAACGGTCATACGGTATCGGTTTGTTGCCCTTCATCCAAATGTCGTCTGGAATCCACGCCGTTTCTGCCGACGTCCAAATGTTAAGATGCAAGCGCAAAAAACTGTTGACCTGTGACGGGCTAGACTTGGCGGTCTTTACTGCTTGTTCAAAATAGCTTTTGTGGCAAATGCTGCCATACCCAGGGTTAGCCTTGCGCCATGTTTCTTCTTGCGTCCAGTCGTCGTCTACGTCGGCGCAATACAGCACAGGCAAAAACGTAGGGTCGTCAATGATACCGTCGCGCACTTTCTCGGCGTACTCGTGCACTTCGTAGCAGATGGAAGCGCGATCGTGGCCAGCTGTAGTTAGTGCCATCACGAGTGGCTGTCGACGCGCGCCAGTCGAGGTGGTCAGTACGTCCCACAACTCGCGGTTGGGCTGTGTGTGCAGCTCGTCAAAGATGACCGCATGACAGTTCAACCCGTGCTTGGTGTATGCCTCGGCGCTGATTGACTTGTACCAAGACGACTTGTATTTGATGACGTTGCGCAGAACTTGCGAACGTTGCGTTAAGTGCCGATTGTTGCCAATCATTTCCCGTGCAATATCAAAGACAATACTTGCTTGACCACGATCTCCAGCAGCGGATATAATTTCTGCGCCAGGCTCGCCATCAGCAAACAGCATATACAAAGCAATAGCAGCAGACAAATTAGACTTGCCGTTTTTACGAGGAATCTCAACATAGCACGTCCTGTACCGACGTAATCCGTTGGCATCTTTCCACCCAAATATTGGGCGTATGATGTCGTCCTTTTGCCAGTCCTCCAACATAAAAGGCTTGCCGCCCAGCTCGCCTTTGACGTGCGTGCAGAACTTCTCGATAAAGTCCACTGCTTTCCCCGCCGCCGCTTCATCAAAATAATACTTATCCGAAGTACTCTGCATTCTCGTCTGCTGCTGGCTTGCCTTCTCCAATCCAGTTTTCCAATCGTGTAATGATAATCTGCTTGCGGTGGCGTGCCTCTTTTAGTTGTTGCCACTCTGGGCGCATGCGGCTGTAGACGTCGCCGCTTTTTCCGGTCACTTGGTAACATGTGCCGTTCGTGTTGCAGTACGCTTGCAACTCTGTTTCTTCACAAATCACGCACGCCAAGGTGTAAAGCAGTTGGCACTGGCCTGGCGTTAGATCTGTGCGCTGCTCGTATTGGTTAAGCAGCTCGTTGTACTTCTTCGTTTGGTTTGCTGTCATGTCCCTTCTAGTTTTTACCCCCTGCGGTGCGCGTCTGAC
>Ga0208666_1001372_pt1 | contig 10844 bp, 13 predicted proteins | sample 5B_taG_FD_184078 | JGI IMG/M metagenome (GOLD analysis project Ga0208666, IMG submission 184078) | Marine viral communities from the Subarctic Pacific Ocean - 5B_ETSP_OMZ_AT15132_CsCl metaG (SPAdes) (version 2) | ecosystem: Environmental > Aquatic > Marine > Oceanic | place: Pacific Ocean...
CTGATTTACAAGACGAAGTTGTTGTAGGTAAATCAGGTAATAAAGCATTAGCATCAACTGGTGGAGCAAACACTGTAACTTCAACTGGAAACGTTGCAGGTTCAACAGCTAACGCAACTTTATCAACTGCACAACTTGCTTCACATAATCACCCAAAATCACCTCCTGTATATAATAATACTAATCCTTCTGCACCACAAAATGACAGTGGAGGAAATGGTATTGATGTTCGTAGAGTATATCCCGGCAATCCTTTATCTATAGGAAATACAGGTTCAGGTTCTGGTCACTCACATAATATGAGTGCTAACTTTGCAGGAGATGCAACTTCAGTTGTTCAACCTTATTTAGCATTAATATACATAATTAAAACGTAGGAGAAATATGGCAACAAACGCAAATTGGACAGTGGTATTTGAAGATAAGTTAATTATTAATCAAAGTGTTAAAATCGATGGACATTCCGTTTGTTATCATATTGATGATGATTCTTTTTGGAATGATTCAAAATGGTCAAACATATGGGCTATTCAATATAAAGATGATAATCTTGACTACAATGATACAGTAGAATTTAGAGACGACACACCTCATAAAACATGGAATGCAGCTAACCTAGGTGATTTTCATACTCAATTTGTAACAAAATGGGATAATGCTCATTTAGCTAGATTACAATATGATTGGGACAATGATATTAAAATTACAGGTGAAGAGGGTAATTTTGTTAAAGAAACTGAAGCTGAAAAAATTGCAAGATTAGGCGCAAGACCTACTTCTTATTCATCATCTTAACAACATCCAAGAAGTTAAAATATATTTTTCACCCGATAATGGTGGATTACCTCTATGAAGGTATGGAAAAGCAGCGGGCCAAATAACTATTCTACCTGCTTTTGGTTTAACTCTTTTTGAAAAATGTAAAAATTCTGTTTCTCCACCTTCTTCTACATCATTTAAATATATAGAAAAAACAAAAGCTCTTGATTCCATGTCATAGCCTTTTTGATGCTCAATGTGCCAGACATGATAACCCTCTGTAGGTAAAGTTTTTTGAATTTTTAATCGTGTAAATTTAAAACCATCTAAATTCGTGTCATAAGACTCTGCAGCACCTGTATTTTGAAGATAATGTTTCCAAGCTATATCAAAATTAAATATCATAGCTTTTAATTCTTCCCACCAAAAATTTAAATTAGATTCAGACACAAAAAATTGTCTATCTTGTTTTTGTAAAATAGATGAGTTTTCAAAACTCATTCTATCAAGTGTGTTATTAAATTTATTTTGATTTTCAAATAATTTAATAGCATCATTACATTGTTCTTTAGTAATGTAATTATCATATACACCTATAAAGTTTTCTATATTATTTATTTTTATTTTCATTTTTCCTCAATATGATTTTATCTTCTTCTGAAGATTTTTTTCCTGTATTTTTACTATATTTATCGTAAGCGTGATGTTTAAATGGACCTTTTTGGTTTACATAATGTAAAAACACTTGAGCCATTCCTTCACCTTTATAAGTACCAGGTCTCCAATGTTTTTGATCACATCCTGCATATAAAACTGCATCACCTTCTTTTAATTCAAAAGAAGTCCCTTCAACAACTATAGGCCAATTATCGTATTTTTTAATACAAGCAGTCACACTTATTTCACAAGATGGTCTATCACTATGTTTTTTTAACATTCCACCAAACGCATAATATCTCCAATAAGCATAAGTTGGATATAATTTTAAATTAGATTCTTTTTCTACAATAGATAGTTTTGTATCTAATAAAGCATTCATTAAAGGATCCTTATACCAAGCAGGAGAAAACGATTGAAAATCTATATTATAATTTTGATTTTCATCTATCTTATTATAACAATATTTTTGATAGACATTTAATTCTTCTTTTGAAAAAAAGTTTTTTATTAATTTATAATTTACTGCAGCCATGCAACTATACTATACCTTGTTCCTTTCGTAATAGGTTGAATACCATGAGGATACATAAAATTACTTGGAAAAAATACAATTGAACCTTTGTCTAATTTTAATCTTTTAATTTCTTTTTCTTTTTGATCAGTAAAAATTAAATCTCCACCTTCATAATCATCATTTAAATTTATAATAACACTTAGATGTCTTGGAGATATTGTGTAATGATCTGTATGAACACTATATTTTCCACCAATTGAATATTTTAATAAGTCTATTTGATTTATTTTTGAACTTGTCATTTTAGGAAATTTTGCTTTGTAATAAAAATAAAGTCTTTCAATTTCTGTTTTTATAAAATTCCAATAAAAAATATTGGTAGGGGTATCAAAATTTAAACTATAACCTTTCACATTTCTAATGTTTTTATTTAAACCACCTAAAACAGATAGATTTTTTTTAGCTTTTTTATCTATTAAAGGAATGATTTTATCTATATATTCATTTGAGATTACTTTTTTTATCTCAACAATTGCTTCTAAATGATCCATTATTATGTTACTTTCATTATCTGTAAAACTGATATATAAGCTACTATATGCTACAAAAATTAAATTTCAAGCCTGGTTTTAACAAAATGGTCACAGATTCAGGAGCCGAGTCTCAATGGGTAGATGGTGATTTTGTAAGATTTAGATATGGACTACCTGAAAAAATAGGGGGTTGGTCACAACTTACTAATTCTAATAATACATTACCAGGTGCAGCAAGAGCACAACATGCTTTTATATCTATAAATGGTGAAAAATATGTAGCTATAGGAACCTCACAAGGTTTATTTTTATATTACGAAGGAGAGTTTTTTGACATCACACCTTTGGCTACAGCTATTACTGGAGCTGATTTTGATGCAGCATCTGGATCTCCTACAGTTACTGTTAATAAAACAAGTCATGGATTACAAAATGGAAGATATGTAACTTTTTCTAGTGTTACAGTTCCAACAGGATCAGGATATGCAACATCTGATTTTACAGAAAATACTTTTGAAGTGTTAAATAAAACAAATAATACTTTTCAAATTACTATGCCATCTAATTCAACTGGAAGTACATCGGGAACCGGTTCTGCACAGATTGATCCATATGAAATAGTAGGTCCAACTTTTCAAACTGCAGGTTTAGGTTGGGGTACAGCTTCTTGGGGAGGTGCTTCCGGTGTTACATCTACATTAAATGGTGCTTTGAATGATGATACTGCTGGTACAGGAGGATCAGGTACAAGTATTACTTTAACTTCTACTACAAATTTTCCAACCACAGGAGGAACTATTAGGGTTGGTGCTGAATATATTTCATACACTGGAATAACTGGAAATAATTTAACTGGTATTACAAGAGCGGTTGCTGGCACTAGATCTGCTCACTCTAGTGGTGCTACTGTTGAATTTTATATTGCATGGGGAAATGAATCTTTAACATCTACAGTAACACTTGATCCAGGTTTATGGTCCTTAGATAATTTTGGTCAAATACTTATTGCAACTATTCACAATGGTAAAACTTTTACATGGAATGCAGGAGCAGTAAATCCAAAAGCAAACAGAGCAACAATAATGACAGGAGCACCAACTGCATCAAGACTAACACAAGTATCTGATAGAGATAGACATGTATTTCATTTTGGAACTGAAACTACTATCGGAGATTCAGCAACTCAAGATCCAATGTTTATAAGATTTTCTAATCAAGAAGATTTTAATACATATACTCCAACAGCAACGAATACTGCAGGAACATTTAGAGTTGATAAAGGTAATGAAATTGTAGGTGCTGTGTCTGGTAAAGACTACACATTAGTATTAACAGATTCATCTGCATATGTTATTCAATATGTTGGACCACCATTTACATTTAGTGTTAGACAAGTTGGCACCAACTGTGGATTGATTGGACAAAACGCACTTAGTTATTCTAATGGTATAGTGTTTTGGATGTCAGGTGAAGGTGGATTTTTTATGTTTGATGGTACTGTAAAATCAATACCTTGTTTAGTGGAAGATTTTGTATTTACTACAACAGGAGATAATTTAGGAATTAATTATAATGCAAGCGATATAATATATGCAGAACACAATACTTTGTACGGTGAAATAAATTGGTTTTATCCAAAAAATGGTACTGATCAAATTAATAGATGTGTAACATATAATTATTCAGAAAATTTATGGACAACTTCTTCTTTAGCTAGAACATCTTACATGGACACAGGGGTCTATGATTTACCTTATGCAACTGAGTATAATAAAACTGCTCTGCCTAATTTTCCAATTCAAGGTATCACAAATACTCATGGTGCATCAACTTACTATGCTCATGAAACCGGAACCGATCAAATCAATAGCTCGGGTACAACATCAATTGATGCTTTTATTAAATCAGGTGATTTTGATATTAGTAACTCTAATAATATAGGTGATTTAAGAGGTGATGGTGAATTTATTATGTCTATGAAACGGTTTATACCAGACTTTAAAGTATTAACTGGTAATTCAAAAGTAACATTATTATTAAACAACTATCCAAGTGGTACAGCATCTAGTTCACCTCTTGGACCATTTACAATAACTTCATCTACTAATAAAGTAGACACTAGAGCTAGAGGAAGATTACTTGCAATTAAAATAGAAAATGATGCTATAGGGGAGACTTGGCGTTATGGAACTTTACGTGTAGATATAAAACCGGATGGAAGAAGATAATGGCAAAAATAGATAATTATATACCGGAACCTAAACAAGAATATGATGTAGAGAATCAAAGACAGATACTGGAGTCTTTAGCTACTTTAAAGAACCAACTTAATTTTTCTTTTCAAAAAGACTTGAAAGAAGAGCAAGATGCATATAATTACTTTTTATCCTAATGACTATACAATATAAAAATCAAGGTTTTAAACAAGCTGACACAGCTAAAGCAACGGTTCTTACTTGTCCTACTGATGGGGCAATCATAGTTAAAAGTATCTATTGTGCAAACAACGATGCGTCATCAGCTATTTTAGTAAACATGAATTTTGTTGACTCGTCTGATTCAAACACTGAGTATGAATTTTTTCGTGATGATTTAGCAGCTAAATCACAAGTAAATGCTTCACCTCAAGGCTTGAATTTAGAAGCAGGAGATGCTATAACAGTAACAGCAGCTACAGGCAGTAATAAAATACAAGGTCTGATAAGTTATGCTTTAATAGACAGATCACAGGAGAATGGATAATGGCCAACGAAGACTTATTAAAAATTGATTGTACTACAACAGTAGTGTTAAGAAACACTAGAACAAATAAAATATATAAAGACGAAGCAGAGAAAGAAGCTGATATAGCTGATCCAAATACTGAAACAGTAGCAGAACATATTGCACAAGATATTAAAGTAGAGGTATCACCGAAAGGATTAAACGTTTTACAGAAAGTTATGAATAAAAATAATGACAAACCAAAGTCCTAGAGGCGGAACAGAATTACAATTTGAATATTTAAAAAAACATGTTGATCCAAAGTTATTAGATCAATTTCAAATTTGTACCTCAGTTCCAGAAAAAATACCACTTAGTTTAGATAAAATAAATATTCTATGGCAAAAAAATTCTTGGGATCAAGAAAATTTAATTAACTGGTTTCAAGATAAATCAAATCATCATAAATATGATTGGTATGTATTTAACTCTAATTGGAACTTTGAACAGTTTATTAAAAAATTTGAATTACCTACAGAAAAATGTTTAGTTATAAAAAATGGTATAGAAAATATTGAACCTATTCCAACTATTTATAAAAAGGGTGAACCAATAAAAATTATTCATCACTGTACACCATGGAGAGGTTTATCTGTATTGTTAGGTGCAATGCAGTTAGTTAAAAATCCATTAATAACTTTAGATGTATATTCTTCAACAGAAGTATATGGTAAAGCGTTTCATGATCACAATGATCATCATTATCATGATTTATATAATCAAGCAAAAAAATTACCTAACGTAAATTATATTGGATATAAACCAAACGAATATATAAAAGAACATTTAAAAGATTATCGATTGTTTGTATATCCTAGTATTTGGGAAGAGACATCTTGTATATCTTTACTAGAAGCCATGGCTGCTGGACTTTATTGTGTGACAACTAATTATGGGGCTTTATATGAAACTGGGGCTGAGTTTCCAATGTATATTCCTTATTCTAATGATTATAGAAGTTTAGCTAAAAAATTTGCAAGTAGTATTGAAATGGTTGCATTATCTTTACAAGATCCAAGTATGGTAGAGCATTTAAAAATGCAACAAAAATTTGTTAATCATTTCTACAATTGGAAAATAAAAGGAAACGCTTGGAATAGATTTTTAAAAGGAGCAATAGATGCAAAATAATAAACCTATTTGGTTTGAAGACAAAACAAATACTACAAATAATGACACTTATCAAACTATAAAAAACTGTAAAGTTGAACCAAGAAGTGTGTTGGAAATAAATTTAAGTGGAGATAATGTTACAAAAATAATGGTATGTACTCCATGTCACAGTGATGTGTCTATGCATTATACACAAGCGGTTTTAAAATTTCAATTAGAGTGTATGAAACAAAATATATTGGTTAGTTTTAGTTTACTAAAATCATCTTTGGTTACACAAGGTAGAAATTTATGTGTAGCAGAGTTTCTTAATCACTCTGATAATTATGATTATTTATTATTTATTGATTCAGACATAGACTTTGAAGCAAATACAATATTTAAAATGATAGGTGCTGATAAAGACATTATTGCATGTCCCTATCCAATGAAAATGATTGACACAGATAGAATGTGGGCAAAATTACACCGGACAGATTTAGTAAAAACAAAAGATGATTTGTTAAAGGCAGGTTACTTTTTTCCACTTAAACTAGATAATGAACAAGAAATTATATCTGATCATGGAGTTATAGAAGTTAGTCATGCTCCTACTGGATGTATGTTAATTAAAAGAGAAGTTATAGAAAAAATGATAAAGCATTATCCAGAATTGAAGATATATCAGCCTACTATAGTTAATGGTAAAGAAACAGCAAAAGAAAATTTTTATAATTTATTTGATACATTACATGATGTAGAAACTAAGAGATACTTTGGTGAAGACTTTGGTTTCTGTCAAAGATGGACAGATATGGGGGGTAAAGTATATATCTATGCATTAGACTACATTACACATGTAGGAGAGCATCAATATTGTGGTAGATTTTATGATCAATTAGAAGCTCTAAAACGTGTTGACGTTGACAAAAAAATCAAATAAAGTACAGCATTTACAGGTTTATATACCTGCTTTTAACTTTTTTAAATATATAAACTATGACAAGATTCGCAAGTCCACAAGCAGCAGCGTTAGCTCAATTAATAGATCCACAGATGGCAGCTGGAGGAGGACCTTCACAAAACTTTGTGCCTACGTTGGCTAATTTAATCCAGGCTCCTGGAAGACGTATTCAAGATTTAGGTGAGAGCGGTGGTATTTATCCTAGACTAGGTAGTTTAAGTTCAAATATAGATTCTGCTGAACAAGAGTTACAAGGTATTAATCAATCTATAGATTCATTACAAAGTCAAATAGGTCAGCCTTCAGGAGGACAAATAAGTCCATTGCAAACTGCTGAAGGAGTTGGTCCTAGAATACCACTTGGTTTAGGACCGGCTGCTAATAATTTTGTAGCTCCTTACCTGCTTGGTCCTAGACCTGCTGTAGATGCACCTGGCGGAATGCAAAGCAATCCTGGTGATCCTAGATTAGGTGCAACACAAATACCTGGTAATGAACTTCAAATGATAATGAGAAACATGGCAGCAAATGGTGGTTCTATGAATGTTGTGCCAAGAGAACAATATGGTTTAGGTAGTTTTATAAAAAAAGCTATTAAAGGTGTTAAAAAAATAGTTAAATCACCTTTAGGTAAAGCTGCTTTATTAGGTATAGGTGCTTTTGGATTACCTGGAGGAGCTTTAGGTATGAAGGGTTTTATGCCTACAAATCTTAGAAGTTTGGGTGGAATTGGAAAAGCTATTTTTGGAACAGGTTTACCTGTAGGTTCTCCTGAAATGGGTGGAGGAACAAGCCAAGGTATTTTAGGTATGGCAAAAAACTTTTTTGGTGGAAAAAAAACATTAGGTAAAACTGCAGCTATGTTTGGATTAGGTAGTTTAGGTGGTGGTGCGTTGGCTGCTTTAGAAGCTTCAGGCGTAGAAGATCCAAGTCAAGTTAGAGATGTAGAAGCTTTAAAAATACAATTAGCAAATGGATATAAATTACTAAATCCTGAAGCAGAACAAGATGAAGTAGATGCATTTGTTCAAGCAAATACTGCTGAATATAGAGCAGAGGGTGGTAGAATAGGTTATGGTAATGGATCAGAAGATTATGGAGATTTAATTGATGCATATGAAAGAGGTATTGATGTAATGCCCGGTGAATCCTTAACAGATTATATTAATAGAATTAGAAAATCTGAAAGAAAAAAGTCTGCTATGGGTGGTAAAATGGAACAAAATGCTATTAAGGCAGCAGGAATAGAAGGATTACCATTAAATCAAAACCCTGCGGGAGTTACAGAATTAGACCTCAGAGATAGTGGTGGATTTATTCCTCCAGTTGGTGTAAAAGAAAAAGCAGATGACATCCCAGCGATGTTAGCCAATAATGAATTTGTATTTACAGCTGATGCTGTAAGAGGAATGGGTGATGGTAACGTCAATAAAGGAGCTCAACGTATGTACGATATGATGAAAAAATTAGAAAAAGGCGGTAAAGTATAATGGCTGAAACAACTACAACAAATGTAGATCCGGCTACATTTATAGAATCAGAATCGAAACTTTATTTAGATGATTTAAAAAAAGCAATTGGTAATTTAAAAGGTGCAGATTTATCTAAAATATTAGGACCACAGTTTATTGCAGATTTAGATCCATTACAAAAACAAGCAATGGAACTAGCCGGAGGACTAGGTTCATATAAACCATATTTAAAAGCAGCTGAAGGTTTTTCTGGACCAGATGCATATAAAGATTTTATGTCTCCGTATCAAAAAGATGTAATTGATACAACTTTACAAGAATATGACATACAAGCACAAAAAAGAGCACAAGGTGTTCCAGCAGCAGCAATAGCTGCAGGTGCATTTGGTGGAGGACGTGAAGGTGTACAAAGAGCAGAGTATCAATCTACATCAGATAGAAACAGAGCAGGAATACAAGCAAATTTATTACAACAAGGTTTTACTCAAGCTAATCAATTAGCGAATCAAGCATTTGGTCAACAAATGAATTTAGCTACAAAATCTCCTGCATTAGCAGGTGCACAAATTGCAGGTTTAACTACTTTAGGTGGTATGAATCAAGCACAAAACCAAGCTAAATTATCTGCACAGCAACAATTATTATCCCAACAATTATATCAACCATTAACCACTGCACAGCAATATGGTTCAGGAATCATGGGTCTAATATCAGGATACCCTGGTCAAACTGTTACACAAACTGCACCATCACCAAGTCCATTTCAAACTGGAATTAGTGCAGGTGCTACACTAGCTGGTTTATACAGAGCATTTTAAATATGAGCAAAGTTTTTAAAAGACCAATGTTTAGAAAAGGTGGCCCAGTCAACGAAGGTATCATGACAGGTATTGTAGATAGAGAAGAATATCAAACAGGAACAGCTGATCCTTTTATAGGTGAAACTGATCAGTTTCCATATATGGCAAAATCTACTGGATCTTCTTCAAAAATGAATTTACCTGATTTAAAATCTATGACAAAAGAAAACATGGATATATTATTAGAAGCAGCTGGAGACAGAGGGGGATTTGATCCTTTAACACAATTTTTATTACAGTATGGACCAGCAGCAGCTAAACAAACTGGTGGTGGAACACTTTCTAATTTAATTGCAGCAGCTGAAAAACCTGTTGCGTCTATGCTAGCATCTAAACAAAAAGAAGATGATTTCCTAAGAAGCATCCGGGTTCAGGCTACCGGGGCCGCTATGAAACAAAGAAGTGAATTAGAAGCTTCTGAGAGAGATAGATTATTTAAATCAGAATTAGCAGATAAACAAGCTCAACTAAATAGAGATTTATCACAAGCTGAAATTTTAGCTGCTAAAGAAAGAGCTGATGCTAAATACTTACAAGATTTAGAATTACAACAAAAAAAATCTCAAGCAGATTATGAAACAAGATCTAAATTATTAAAAGAAGCAGATTTATTAGAACAAAAAACAACAACTGAAAAAATACAAGAATATACTCCAGGTTTTGCTGAAGAATATGATAATGATTTTACCAAAGGAAATAGAAGAGCTACATTTGAATTTGAAACTAGACAACAAATAGCTACAAAATTTGGAGAAAGTAAAGTTGGTGGTCATATTGATGTTGATGTAGGTGATGAAAAACAATTAAATAAAATTATGAAAAGAAAAATTAAAGCAGGTGGTGCACAAAAAATATACTACAACGTAAATGATGGTAAAGCATATTTATTGACTGAACAAGGTTTAACACCGATTGATATAACTGGAGGAATAGAACAGATAACAGAAGTTACTGAAACAACTCCAGGAAGTACTGAAACAATTACACAAACTCCTAAAAGTTTTCAATATTTAAATGAAGAACAACAGAAAAAATTAAAAGAATTACAAGAAAGTGCTCCTAAAAATTTTGGCACATCAGAATTTAGCAGTTAGGATAAAAAATGGCGGAATTAATTCCATTTAACTCAGCTGAAGCCGACAGTAAAACTAGTTGGTATAGCGCATTTGGTGCTGGTTTAATATCAGGTTTAATAAAAGTTCCAGAAGGTATTGTATCATTAGGTGC